>Ga0307968_1002668_pt1 | contig 14878 bp, 12 predicted proteins | sample OrgLakmetagen650_FD_201834 | JGI IMG/M metagenome (GOLD analysis project Ga0307968, IMG submission 201834) | Saline water microbial communities from Organic Lake, Antarctica - #650 | ecosystem: Environmental > Aquatic > Non-marine Saline and Alkaline > Saline | place: Antarctica: Organic Lake... | reverse complement strand
TCTGCATCCTGCTTTTTATCACGTCCAAGTAGTAGATGCTCGTCCACGCAAAGGTCCTGGCATTCACATACATACAAGTGGGATTTACGCAAGAACACATAAGCATCATCAAACTTGGACACAGAACCTGGATCTTTGTCTTGGCCGCTGTGAGGGGCAGCATCACTGCCTGCATCATAATTCCTGCCACCCTTATGTTCATCCAAGTAATGCTTTTTGACCCTCTGGTCTAATTTAAAAAAACGTTGCTAAAAAGGGTTATCCGATAGATGAGAAATCATGTACTCCGTGCCATACATGCATCCAAGTGACAATGGACCTCTGGCTATAGATTTGGTAACCACCCGTTATTTCGACTTTTGCTCTTCCTTATCTCCTTATCAATCTACTCAAAGCGCAAAAAAGAAGACGATAACATGAAAATTTGCAGATACCAGGTCGCGCCAATCTGTCAACATCAATTGTGGAAAGGGTCCTCTTAAAGTTAAGCGCAATCGAATGTCTGTAAATTGGGAGTGAAGGTAGCAAAAAGACACAGAAGAAAGGGGGGAGTGTGCCAATACCCAGATCAATAATAGTACAACACAAGGACTGCAGAATATCACCGCAACAAGGATCACTAGTGAGCGTCACTTTCTGTTAGTTTGATTGAATAAGTAAGCCGTTTGGAGGGCCCTCTATCTGCTGAGCAGGATTTTTTATGCCTTTAAAGTTGGACAACGAGTGTTTGTTTGTACAGAGCTCGAATTCAATCCATCACCAGTCTGAAGTTTGAACTTGGGGAAGAGCACACGATGCTTTGTAAAGTACATTAAGCTGTGGAGGCATCAAAACAAAGGAGACCTAACAGTGCATTACAATTAACATTGTGATGTGAGGTAGACACATGCTAGGTTGGAAAAAGTGCATGATCTGATCGTGGTGATCGGCTGCAATGCAGCCAGCCGTCTTCGCTCAAAGCAACGATTACGCGAACCCCCCATCCGTAAAGTATTTGCTGGTTTCAACCTACCGGTAGACAGGAAACTTGTTGGATTAACATAAAATTTATGAGAAGATAGCAACATAATATATTTCAAAACCCGAGGAGCGGCGAATTTGAGCCCAACAGCAAATTTTGAATACACTGTTGCGCCAGATATAGGTGGATTATTTATAAAATGGCTTTTGTGCAAAACAGCTTCGATCTACTGGAAGCTGCTGGCAAGGCAGGCAAAAACAAGAAGCCAGAGCAGCACCAGCAACAGCAGAAGCAGCAGCAACACGAGAAGCAGCAGTCTGGAGCTAGGAATGGAGGGGGGAACTCTCACACAGGCACATTGCAGGACGCACCATTCCAGGAGTGGGAGCGTGCAGCACGCGAGAGCAAGACCGCGGACAGCTTGTGCAGATTGTGGAAGCAGTGGCTGGCCAACGTGTGTTAATCTCAGTGTGCAAGTTGTTCGCTTGTGTGCTCTTTTGTACTTCCAACTTGACATGACAAGGATGTCTGATTGACCCTGGGGACTTTTCTCCCACTGCTCAAAGCTTCTTTACATCATACAACACACAGGCTGGTCAGGAGAGCAGAGCCATGTACAAGGGAGGCAACGGCCAGGCTGTGGACTTCAAAACTGTGAGTGACAAAGCTGTGAGAGTTGGTTTTCCCTCCTGCTTTTGCTGTGCTCCCTCGGATGGTCTGCAATGACACGCGTGGGCTTACACTACAAACTGCAGGCACTGCTGGACTGCCGGGCGCTGGAGCTCTCGGTCGAGGTCGCCTGTTCGACGCCCCATTTCCTCGCTTCTCCGAGCGGCGAGGGCCTACTGACGCAACTCTTGGCTATGTTCCTGACCTTCGGAGACTCGAGCGGGCCGATGAACCTCGCAGACACGCTGGTGAGGGAGAGGGAAGGCTAACTATGATCGGGTGCAAGCACGCGCCTGGGTCGTGCTCCAGCTGGGAAGCCTGTAACCTTACACACACACACACACACACACACACACTCACAAACACACATAAACAAGCGCACACACACACAAACACACACACACACACACACACACACACACACACACACACACACACACACACACACACACACGCACACAAGCACACGCACACGCACACGCACACACACATATATACACACACACATTCACACACACACTCTCGTACACACAAGCGCAAAAATACATACACACGCGCACACAAACACGCACACACATGCACACACGTGCACACACCTACACATACACACGCTCACTCTCTCACACATACATACACACACACACACACACACAGACACACACACACCCCTCATCCGCACAACGTACAGGCACGCCTTTCAGCCCTGCTGGCTCAAGAGACTCCAGATACACGAGGAGCAGCAAGCCGGGCTGTGCAAGGGGTCATCGCAACCCTCAAAGCCTCTGCTAAGAAAGCCGACACCTCCAGCAGTGGCAACAGTGGAAGCTCAGCCGCTGTCCATGCTTGGCTCAGTCGCGTATCTTCCTTGGACAAGCAAATAGAGCAGCAGCAGGGTTCACTGCAGCGGATGGCCTCGCTTGGCAGTGGTGCTGTGACAAAGTGAGTGCTGTGTGTGTATGTGTGTGTATGTGTGTGTGCGTGTGATATGAAGCAAGTGTTGGGTGCTGGTATCTGTTTCTAATTGCATGCCATTAAAGGCTGGTTGAGGCAAGTACATCATAAAAAACAGAAGCAAGTGCAGCTTCCTGTACAACAACAGGACACACCAACAAGTGTGATATTACGTTGTGAGTGTGTTATTACATTGCCCCTCACCGTCACACACACATACACACACACACACACGCAAACACACACACAGAGACCAGGTTGCTTCCGCCAAGTCTATCTTCAAACTCATGGAGGAGAAGTTCACGCTGCTGCAACCTGCCAGCTTACCTTCTGCTTCCGCTGCCAAGCCTGCAAACCCGGCCATGAAACAGGCGGTGACCTACCTGGCAGAGTTTGAGAGCGTTGTGAACAGCCACCTCAGGGTATGTGTGTTTGGGGGGTTGCAGTCGTGTGTGGTTGTGTGAAAAAAGTGTTGGCCGTGAGAGAATCAGGCGATGTGGTGGCCAGTCTGGCTGGGGGGTACAGAGCAACTTGAGCAGCCACCTCTGGGCATGTAGTACCTGTCTGTCTGAGGGGCTGCTGTTGTGTGAATTAAGTGTCACCCAAGAAAGATGTAGGAAGTGTGGCGGCCAGCCTAGCTGCAATTTAGAAAGCAACTTGAACATCCACCTCTGGGCATGTAGTACCTGTCTGTCTGAGGAGCTGCTGTTGTGTGAATTAAGTGTCGCCCAAGAAAGATGTAGGTGATGTGGCGGCCAGCCTAGCTGAAATTGTGAGCATCATAAAATGCAGCCCTAGTGCATATGGTGACAGTCATAATGCCTGCTAATTAAGCCAATCAAGCTAATAGTGCTGGTAACTTTCTACCAGCACCACTATGTCTGCACCACTTTCCCTCTACCACTGCCAGTGGAATGAGGAAGCAGGCACAATCAAGAAGCCAACCCTAGGCGCCCCTTCCTGGGTTTAATTAAAACAGGCTTAGTTCAGTTTGGATTGCACTGGCTAAGGCGTTCAACCTGGGATGGTTGCCTGACCGGTGAGAGTGAGGAAAGCCTCAAAATAAGCCAAGTAAAGAAGAAATGAAAATTTTGTTCTTAACAGCAAGCAGGAGCGTGTACGAAATGTGGCACAGCAGGTTCCTCATTTATTTGGTGTGTGTGTGTATGTGTGTGTGTGTGTGTGTGTGTGTGAACAGGCCAGCCTCTTGACTCACTCAGACCCACTCAGCTGGGTCCGTTGGTAAACAGGAAGGTTTTTCTTGATTCGTAGTTATCATGTTAAAGACCTTCCTCATTCCTGTATTGCGCTACAAAGTTATTCAGCCTAAGACTTCAGCCCTTGGCCCAGATTATTTTGTGCCCATTGGTGAAGGACTCCAGCGAAAACCTAGAAGTCCAACATTTCAGCTTCTAACATAAAAAATGAAAATGACTGAGCGTCAACGGAGTGACGCCACGACTCGAATTTCCACTTGCATGCCACTTGCATGATCCAGGCCATCTCACCGCTTGTGTACAATGTCGTCACTCTCTCTCTCTCTCTCTCTCTCTCTCTCTCTCTCTCTCTCTCTCTCTCTCTCTCTCTCACACACACACACACACACACACACACACACACAAATACACACACAGGATGCCACCAGCAGCCGAGGGGGTCAAGGAGGCAAAGGCAACTCCCACCCGTCACAGGTATGCAAATTCTGCTTGTGCTCATGCATGTGTCATAGGTATCACAGGTATCTCAGGTATCACAGGTATGCAAATCCTCGTGCTCCTGCATGTGTCACAGGTATGCAAATCTTCGTGCTCAGGTGTGCAAGACAGGTATCCCAGGTATCACAGGCATTCAAATCCTCGTGCTCAGGTGAGCAAGTCAGGTATCGCAGGTATCACAGGCATGCAAACCTTTGTGCTCAGGTGTGCAAGACAAGTATCACAGGTATCTCAGGTGTCACAGGCATGCAAATCCTGCTCGTGCTCATGCATGTGTGTGTGTGTGTGTGTGTGTGTGTGTGTGTGTGTTTCGCCCATGCATGAATGTGTGCTCCACTTTGTTACGGTCTTGTTTCGCATACATATCTACTTTGTTACGTTTTTGTGTTGCGTGTCCACATGTCCACGCTACTTTGTCACGGTCTTGTGCTGCACATCCACTCTGTTATGCTCTTGTGTTGCATGCCCGCGCTACGCACTCTAATAGTGTCAAGCTTCTATTTGTACTGCTGTCAACTTGTGCGCTGCCCCTCATATTTCCAATCCTGTCCCTTTGCCCACGGCTGACACACACACACACACACACACACACATACACACACAATTATGTCCCTTTGCCCACGGCTGACACACACACATACACACACACAATCATGTCCCTTTGCCCACGGCTGACACACACACAATTATGTTCCTTTGCCCACGGCTGACACACACACATTTATGTCCCTTAGCCCACGGCTGAATACCTTTTATCAGATCGGTGCAATCTATAAATTGCAGGTAAGCATCGGAGCAGGAGGAGTGCCACCTTCTGCGTATGCACAAAAACATGCACAGAAACACACACACACACACACACACGCAAACTCACAAACACAAACATAAAAACTCACACAAGCTCACGAACACACACACAAACTTACACAAAAACACACTTCTGTACTACCCAGAGTGGCTACAAGCGTGAGGAGACGCTCCTGGCACAGCAGACAGAGCAAGTGGCGAGCCAGATACGCACGCTGGAGGCGCAGCTAAGGTGTGCGAGTGTGGGTGTGGGTTTGGATATGGATGTAAACGTGGGTGTGAGTTTGAGTGTGGGTGTGGGTGTGGGTTTAGTTTTGGTTAGGTTGCTTGGGTATTGCACCCAATATAAATAGACCCGCATCACTGTAGACACCCTAGCTGTGTACCGCATCCTAGCCGTGCACTAATACGTCGCTCAAAGGTTGCCGAGACGACCACAATTGATGAGGTCACGAAGGCCTACCTGTTGTGCGTGTTGATGTGTGCTGCTGGCATATATATGGTTCTGGCCAACTCTACAGCTTGTATAAGAAATGCACAGTGAGTGTAGTCGGGACAAGATCTGGTGTTGTGAGTCAGAATGAGTTAAGACTGAAGATCTTTCCTACTTGCTGAGAATGTGGAGGTACTCACCATCAATGGAGCATCACACGACTCCCTTCTTTTGCACCAAGGCAGGTACGTGTGCACAGGCACACGAAGTTGCGCACGCATACACACATACACAGACACACACAACACACACATGTGTGCACACACACACGCATGCACACACACAAATATACGCACACAACACACATGCATATATGCACACACATACACACACAACACACATGCACATGCACACACACATGTGCACACACAACACACACACGTGCACACACACAACACACACACACACATGTGCACACACGCTCGGTACGATCACACACGCGCCACAACTGGCTCGCCTCACAGGTCCCTCTACTCCCAGCAAGCGGAGCTTGCAGACAAGAGTGATCAGCTGCGGCAGCAGCAAGCCAACACCTTTGACACTGTGGGCGGCAAGAGCAAGGGCAACAAGAACCAGGTGTGTGTATGTGTGTGTGTGTTTTCCCTGCACAGCGGACCCTCAGGCTGCACCCTTTCAGCTACGAGTCTGCAAAGCCACGCAACCCAGCTTGTTCATATCCCTCCATCACTTCAACTGTCTAGGCTGTGTGTATCCATCACAAATAATTGACGCTGTGTGTGTGTCCATCACTGAAACAATTCACGCTGTGTGTTTGTGTGTGTGCGCCTCACAGCAGGGCGCGCCCTCAAGCCTGGGGCCTGCACACTTTCAGGACGAGCTACAGGCCATCAAGGCCTTGAGCGCGTGGGCCAGTCCCGCCTTGGTGCAAGGTTCTAGCTCAGAACAGGTATGTGTGTGCGTTGTGCGTGTGTGTCTGTGTGTCTGTGTGTGTGTGTGTGTGTGTGTCCGTGCGGCAGTCCAGCCTTGGTGCAAGGCTCTAGCTCAAAACAGGTATATGTGTGTGCGTGGGTGTGGGTGTGCGTGGGTCAGTCCAGCCTTGGTGCAAGGTTCTAGCTCAGAAAAATGTGTGTGTGTGTGTGTGTGCTCCTGTCCTCTAGGCCGTAATTTTTAAGAAAGGAAAGCTACTGACAAAGGGTTATGGCAAAGCAGGCTAATGTGCCTTTCAACATCTCGTGCACACGTTTGTTTTGGAAGCTTGGCTTTGCTTATCATGCTAGGCCGCATCAGCTCTTGCAGTCAGCTATGAATGCCTGAAGGCTGACTGGCTGACACAGAGAAGGGCTGCAACCACACACACACACACACACACACACACACACACACATACGCGCACACACACGTGTACACAGGTACGGGCTGCAACCACACACACGCACACACACGCACAGGCACACAGGTGTACACGTACTCAATACACGTATGCACACACACACACATACACACACACACGCAGGTGGCTGCCGTGCAGGCCTCCTCAGCAGGTGCCCCCCTAGAGTATATGGCATCAGGGCATCGCTTCCTGGGCACCGCCCTAGCTGCGCTCGCAGACATGCCCCACAAAGTCACCTTTTGCCGGCAGCGCCTGTCTCACGCAGAGAAGCTGATAAAGCTTGGAGCAAAGGTGTGTGGGTTCACGTACGTTTGTATGTCCTTGCGATCGCTACTGAGGCGTGTTTCTTACAGTGTGAGGTGTGAGCCCCTTAACAGCCACCTTTGTTTAAGTGTGTGTCCCATTAGCTTTGTTTGAGTGTGTGCCCCAATAAAAGCCACCAACTTTAGGTGTGAGCCCCTTACAAGCCACCTTGCACCAGGAGGCGCGCATTGCGTGTGCAAAGAACCCACGCCTTCAAGAGTCGGCATGTATAGTCTGTGCGCCTGCATGTGTTTGTGTGTGCGAATTTGTGCAAGTTTGTATGTGCGCTGTGCAAGTGTGCAATTGTGCCTGTTTGTGCAAGTTTGTGCAAGTTTGTCCGTGCGCTGTGCTCGTGCCGTGCCGGGTTAAGAGAACCTCTTCACGGAATGCTTTTTGAGAGAAGACTGTCTTTGTGCAGAGTGGCTTGTCGCCCTTCTTTTTCAATCCGCGTGTCAAATGAAGCACAAGCTCGTGCCGTGCAGAAGCAGGGGAAGACAGAATGGGCAACAGAGGGAAACGCTCGTGCAGAGCGGCTTGTCGCACTTATTCGCACCTGCGTATTTAATGGATTATACGCTCGTGCTGTGCAGAAGCAGGGGAAGACAGAATGGGCAACAGAGGAAAACGCTTGTGCAGAGCGGCTTGTCGCACTTTTTTGCACCTGCGTATTGAATGGATTATACGCTTGTGCTGTGCAGGACCAGGGAAGACAGAATGGGCAACAGAGGAAAACGCTCGTGCAGAGCGGCTTGTCGCACTTTTTCGCACCTGCGTGTTAAATGGATTATACGCTCGTGCCGTGCAGGACCAGGGGAAGACTCAGCGGGATGCAGAGAAGCTTTTGGAGGATACATTGAAGGGTGCTGATGAGCTACTCAGGGGGAGCGTGCAGGTATACTACTGTTTGCATGAGTAATAAAGTGTATCGTCACGCCCATGTGTTTGCTTGCCAACTGAGGAGCGTCCCGCTCATACCGAAACTGTTGCTCGTCGGCAAGGTGGGGGAGCGTGCAGGTTTACCGCCAGTGCTGTTTGCAGCAGGAGTAGAGTTTACTGTTTGCTCAAGTTTTTTGCGGGAGAGTAGACGAGCCATAACCCCTAGATGGTGCGTGCGTGCACACAGCTAATCTGCGTGCTGGTGAAGGAAAGGTGTGGTGTGCGGACTGTAGTCGGTGGCCTCCGTGGCCTCCGTCACTGATTCTGGTCCAGGGTCGGTGAATCTGGTCCTGAGTCAGTGGTTCTGAGTCACTGGTCCAGAGTCGGTGATCGTGAGTCAGTGGTTTAAGAGTCAGTGCTTCTGAGTCAGTGGTTCTGAGTCACTGGTCCTGAGTCAGTGAATCTGAGTCAGTGAATCTGAGTCAGTGATTTTGAGTCACTGGTCCAGAGTCAGTGATTCTGAGTCAGTAATTCTGAGTCAGCGACCCTGAGTCAGTAATTCTGAGTCAGTGAACCTGAGTCACTGATTCTGAGAAACTGAATCTGGGTCACTGAATCTGAGTCAGTGATTCTGAGTCACTGGTCCAGAGTCAGTGATTCTGAGTCAGTAAATCTGAGTCACTGGTTCAGAGTCAGTGATCGTGAGTCAGTAATTCAAGAGTCAGTGATCTTGAGTCAGTGATTCTGAGTCAGTGAATCTGAGTCAGTGGTCCTGAGTCAGTGATCTTGAGTCAGTGATCGTGAGTCAGAGATCCTGAGTCTGTTCCATCTGTCGTCAACTGGTAAGAGCAATGAACGAAGATTCGTTAAGAGCCAACAATCAAACACGCTTCCATGCTTTGTCGCTGCAAACCGTGGCAAGGTCACGACAACAAACCGCACACATGGATGTGTCGCCTCTGCATGCTTTCCCACTCAGGATCATTGATCCTACTGCTCTCGGCCACACAGACAATGGAAACGTAGTTAGATGTCCCCATGTTCCTGATGGTTCATCCCTGTTGTTCCCATTACGTTCCCATTACGTTTCTGTTGTTTCGTGAGTGGTACCGGGCAGCAGAAGCGGTGCCGCTGAATGAGGAATCATGGGTAGGCAGCGTGCAGTTGCCGGCATAGCGTATTTGTAGGATTGGCTAGAACCATATATATAATATATGTATATACGGTGTATACATGGTATTCTTGGCAGGGAAATCACCAGATATACGGTCATGTACGGTGTATATATACGGTTCTGGCCAACCCTACGTACTTGCACAATGACGTGCCCTTGCTACTGTGTTTGTTTCCTTGTAAACTAAAAACCACCGCCATCCACAATGCAAACGTAATGGAACAGGAGCAGCTTTTTTTGCTCGCATGCAAGCACAAACCTAGAATTTTTGCGCAATGACTTGCCCTTGCTACTTCGGGTGCAGCTTTGCTCGCTCGCATGTAAGCACAAAAATAGGGTTGGCCAGAACCATATATTTATATTTATGGTGTATATGTGCAGTTCTGGCCAGCCCTACATGTGTGTAAAGCACTCAATACCTGACACCCGTGTGTTTTGCTCAGCCGTCACGTAGACGCTGGGTTGAATCAACACCATACGCATGTGTACACAGACATGCAGCGTGCTGAACAGAATTCACACATACACGCATGCAGGCGTGCTGGACTTTTCACGCACACACACACGCACACACACACACGCACACGCACACACACACACATACACACACATACACACATACACACACGTGCAGGTGTTGGCAGAGATGAACCAGCACTTTGAGGTAGTCGTCAACTACGCACCTGAGCATGCAAGCACTGTCAGCACAGTGCTGCAAAGCGCAGAGGCATTGGTGGCAGACATCCGCACACACCATGCGCAGGCGCGTGCGTGTGAAAGTGTGTGTGTGTGTGTGAGCAATCATCACTGGTGACATTGCAGATGGTTGAGAGCAGGCACCTGCACACACCATGTGCAGGTGCGTGCGTGTAAGCATGTACGTACGTGTGTGTGTGATTCTGTGCATGTGTGAGCAATCATTACTGGTGACAGCGCAGACGTGTTGAGAGCAGGTATCCGCCGCACACACAGTGGTGTGCGTGCACACACGTGCTGTGCGTCTGGGCAAGTGCGTGGCCAAAAGTGTGTTTCCGTGCACTGCTGCGTTGTGTGTCTGTGGTGCGCATCTAGCCATGAGGCCGCTGTGTGACGGAGTGTGTGTGAATTCACGACACATCACCCTACACAACTCTGCTTCCGACCCACAGGTGCAGCTTGGACAAGCAGCCCAACCTCCGCAGCACCAGCACCAGGACCAACAGCACCAGGACTTAGGCCAACCGCAGCCTCAGGCGCAAGGCCAACAACAACAGAGGCCGGGAGGGCAGGGCCGTGGTGGGGGTGGGGGTAGAGGTAGTCGGAACCAGCAGCAGCAGCAGCAGCAGCCTGCAGGAGAGCCACAGCAGCAGCAACAGCCACCAGGTGTGTGTGTGTGTTCGTGTTTGTAGGTGTGTATTGTTTTATTGGGCTGGGGGGCGTAGGTGCTAGTGAGCATGTGCGTGTTTATATATATGTGTGTGTGTGTGTGTGTGTGCAATAGTGGGCTGGAGGTGCGTTGAGGGATTATCTGCAGCTCTGCAGCTCTGACTGCTCACGTACCATGCGCATGGGCATGCATGTAAGATCACACACACACACAACACACACTACACACACACAACACACACACACAAACACACAAACACGTGCGCAGTGACATCATCCCCACGCACCCCTGCTGCCCCCCCTCGTCAGCACCAGCCCGGAGGGGGGTCCTACTCTGCTGCTACAGGAGCCAACAGCAGCAGCAACACCACCACCCCGCCCACCCAATCGCAGCTGCAAGGTGAGGAGGGCGTGTTCTCTGCGCGTCTTATCATGTACGTGCGTGTGTGCCTGTGTTGTTTGCACTCAATGTGTGTATGTGCAAGGTGAGTTTTGGGAAATTGCTAGGGTTGGCCAGGACTAAACAAGTACGGTGTATATACGGTATGTTTGGCAGGGAAATCACCAAATTTATGGTCATATACGGCGTATATATACGGTTCCGGCCAATCTAAAAGTATGCCAAGGTCTTGATCCAAAGCTTGCAAAGTACATGCCAGGTAATCACACAAACACACACATACACGCACGCAAACACACGCACACACATGCACACACACACAAACATTCACACACACAAACATACACACATTCGCACACAAACATGCACACAAACATACACACACAATCACACACACGCGCGCACACAAACACACACAGGCCCCGCCCCTGTTACTCCTGCCCCCGTGGTTCCTCATGTACACATGCACACACAAACTTGCACACACACACACGCGCACACACACACATGAACACACACAGGGCCCGCCCCTGTCACCCCCGCCCCCGTGCCTGTTGCTGCTCCCGTGGTTCCTCATGTGCACATGCACGCCCCCCCCGCACACACCCCTCCACCTAGCTCCCACGTGGCCCCCCCTTCTCCGGAGCCCTCTCAGTCCGCGTCAGCAGGTAACGTTTCCGCAGGCTTGAGAAGGCACACAAAAACGCACACAAAACACGTACACACGTACTCACAGATAAATGCAGGCACACACGCACATACATATGCATACACTCAGACAATTCCAGACACACTCACGCACGCACACATGCATACTCACAGAGACACACACATACACACAGACAATTGCAGACACACACACGCACATACATACACGCATACACACATAGTCACAAACACACACACACACCTTCATACACACATGCACGCGAGACACACACACACACACACACACACATGCAAGCTCGCGCACACAAGACACACACACGCACACGAATGCACACACGCACACACATGCACAGAGGCACACAGACACACAGGCACACACACATATGTACACACATACACAGCTGCCGCTGCAATCGCGGCTAGTGGGGGCTTTGAGCCAGCAGAGCCCCCTGTGCCCGCCCCTGCATCATCTGCTGCTGGGCCATATGGAGGTGCAGCTCAACCTGCGTCTGCTGGCAAGCCTGGTAGCAGGTGTGTGGTGCTATGGGGTTGTGGGTGTGGGCGTGGGCGTGCATGTGCTAGGGTGGGCCAGAACCGTATATACACACCGTATATGACTGTATATTCGGTGATCGCCCTGCCAGAAATAGCGTATGTGCACCGTACATATATATATATATTTATTTATTTATGGCAGGGTTGTTCAGTTCGGGGTTCGGCCTAATGTTCGGGTTCGCCAACTTTCACGCACTTTATCGAACCCTTGCTCCCAAAAGTTCGAACTGAACAACCCTGATAAATGGTTCTGGCCAACCCTGGCATGCATGAATATGTCAGTGTTTAAAATGCTTTCCTTCTTCACTGCTGGGCCATGTGGAGGTGCAACTCGGCTTGCATCTCCCGGCATGCCTGCTCATAGGTGTAAGGGCATGTGGGGTGTGCTTGTTTGAATGTGTGAGTGTGTGAAATACCTTTTTTCTCATCAGCTGTTGCTTGATCACGTGAAGACGCAGCTCAGCCTGCGCCTGCTAGCAAGCCTGCTCACACAGGTGTGTGGGTTGTTGAGCATCATGTCTGCTATGTTGGAAAGTTGCCACCTCGTCCACAATTCTCGTGGATGTGCTCAAACTAGCACGCGTGCGTGCGTACGGAAACGCAGACGCGCCCAACACACGCAACACTCACGCATTATATATTATTTACCGTAGGCAGCCCCTACTACCTATCCCTGATGCCCCCCTTCTCGTGAGCCTTCTGCAGTCCTCACACCAAGTACTTTCACATACAAACGCGCCTACGCCTAGTACACACATACACACACACTCACACACACATACACACATACACACATACACACACACGTACTAACATACAAGCGCACGCCCAGCACACCTCAAGTTACAAACGTGCTCGAGACACACAAACACACCTACAGACTCACACAACACATACACACACAAACACACCTACAAACTCGTACACAAAAAACACACAGAAACACACACACCCACCTGCTCACTCCACAGGCAAGCCCCTGCTGCCCGCCCCTCATCTGCTGCTCCCTCCCGCGGACCCTCTGCCGTCCCTACCTTCTCTTCTAGCACCGGTCACGCTGGGGGCGGAAGCTCTGCTTTTGATGCGGCTGCAGATATTCTGGCGGCAGCTGCGCGGCAGCAGTCGGCAAGCAGGTGGGTGGTCGTGTGCCGTGGCAGGGTTTGTTCAAATTGTTCCCTCCAATTGTAAAGAAACCAACATTGTGGCACTTGCCCCCTGAAGTCAGCGGGCAGGTGGGTGGTCGTGTGCAGTGGTACGGGTGTGTTTTGGTGTGTTCCCTTCTGCGTAGAGGTTGTCAACCATGGTGGCACCTGCCCCCTCATGTCGGCGGGCAGGTGGGTGGTCGTGTGCAGTGGCACGGGTGTGTTTTGGTGTGTTCCCTTCTGCGTAGGGGTTGTCAACCATGGTGGCACTTGCCCCCTGAAGTCAGCGGGCAGGTGGGTGGTCGTTTGCAGTGGCACGGGTGTGTTTTGGTGTGTTCCCTTCTGCGTAGAGGTTGTCAACCATGGTAGCACCTGTCCCCTCATGTCGGCGGGCAGGTGGGTGGTCGTGTGCAGTGGCATGGGTGTGTTTTGGTGTGTTCCCTTCTGCGTAGGGGTTGTCAACCATGGTGGCACTTGCCCCCTGAAGTCAGCGGGCAGGTGGGTGGTTGTGTGCAGTGGCAGGGTTTGTTGGAATCTTCTCTTCAGGCGTGGAGGTCACCAGCCATGTGGCACCTTCCCTGTAACGATTCATATAGGAATACAATCCCGAATCGAATCTTGAGTATGCGAGAGAATGCCTTTTACAACGTGCTGCTACACGCCCCCTTATGTTGGCGGGCAGGTGGGTGGTTGTGTGCAGTGGCAGGGTTTTGTTTAAATGTTTACCTCTGAGTGTAGAGGTTACCAACCATGTGGCACTACCCCTCATGATTGCTGACTTGTCTTATCAGCTGAGTTAACGAGGAGCGCTTCTGGAGTTATAATGCAATTGGCACTGGCAGAAACGTGGGGCTTGATTCCTGAGTACCGGCACACAGAAAGGCGGGTGCATTATTTGTCAGCTGTTGCTGCCACTTGAGAGATGTGGCTTTCTTGCAAGAGCATTTTGACAATCTTGCAAGAGCATTTTAACGAATTTAATTTCTGAAGTTTGGGTGATGCTCGCGCCTGCCTTTGCGTGTTGGCTGTGCAGCATATGGACAGGTCTTTTAGGTGAAGGAACGGTACACACACACATACACACACACGCACACACACACGCACGCACGCGCACACACACACACACACACGTACACACACACACACACACACATACGCGCGCGTACACACACATACCGCCCCCAACAACCGAAATGGTTGGGTTGTTATGCTTCTCACGCTTCAGGAAACACACTGAGAAGGGCAGGCACACTTTCTAGTCTCGGCCGGAACAGTATATACACACCGTATAAGACCGTACATTTGGTGATTTCCCTGCCAAAAGCACCGTATATACCCGTAATTATATAGTCCTGGCCAACCCTAACAATTTCCAAAACTCACCTTTGCGTTTACTACCCCAACAGGAAGCCTGAATCCATCCATGCCCCCCCCAAACGGACAACCC
>Ga0307968_1002663_pt1 | contig 14895 bp, 14 predicted proteins | sample OrgLakmetagen650_FD_201834 | JGI IMG/M metagenome (GOLD analysis project Ga0307968, IMG submission 201834) | Saline water microbial communities from Organic Lake, Antarctica - #650 | ecosystem: Environmental > Aquatic > Non-marine Saline and Alkaline > Saline | place: Antarctica: Organic Lake... | reverse complement strand
GGAAATGTATGTAGAGGGGGGGGGAGGGAGTGTTTGTGGGGGAGGGGTCCTTTGACTGAGTTGGGAAAGCAAGCCCTTGTGCTGTTGCAACATAGCAATACTTGGAGCAATTGCACTAGCACACTCTTATGTTGTGTGCAATAAAATTCAGATTCAGAGAGCAGGCAGGTGCCATGCAAGAGCAAATGGCACGCTTGTATAAGAAGGGTTGCGCAAGAACGTGCAGGCATGTGTACCTGAAGCCAATGCATCCTTGTGGGGTGGAAAGTCCTGTAAGAACAAGTCCTGTTCGAATGCGCCTTCACTGCCTAGGGCTGCAAGCTCTCGCTCCAGTTGTGCCTCAAGATCCTCCTCTTCCTCAGCAGCATTCATGTGCACAAGCAACTGCTCAGATCAATGCTTCAGATCCATGCCAAGGCATTGGTCCAACCGCAACGAACACATGAAAAGTGCTGCGGGCAGTCCTCTAAATAAATGGCTGTAGTAATAATTCAATTTTGTAACATGTATTTACAAGTGAATAATAAGCAACCTCGCTTTCTTCGAAGTCAATTTTTCGTTCCAACTTCTTTGTTTGCAATCCTGGTTTGTAATACATGTAAACAAACACAGGAAACTTCTGCAGTTGAGTTGCGCCAAGTCCTGTTGACCAAATTTTTCCACTGCGGCACACACACACACACACACACACACACACACACACACACACAAAAACACACACACACACACAAATAACACACATATATATATATATACATATACACACACACGCGCACGCGCGCATCCACACACATACACACGCGCACACACACACACACACACACACACACACACACACACACACACACACACACACACACACACACACACACTCACACACACAAATACACACAAATACACACACAAATACACACACAAATACACACACAAATACACACACATATATACCTATACACACACGCGCACGCGCGCATCCAAACACATACACACATACACACGCGCGCACACACACACACATACACACGCGCGCACACACACACACACACACACACACACACACACACACACACACACATACACACGCAATTATCGGCTTCGTCCTTTGCCATCAGTTGCTTTCTTTTGGTAAGGAAGTCCAATGGAGAGTTTTGCTTGCACCTCACGTCAGGCTACCCATATCTTCACTGCATGGGTACCTGCGCCAGGCAAGCCCCCACTACTGCGCGGCGTGGTGTCCAACAGACTTTGTTTTTGTCAATAGACATGCATGAGCAGAGAGTTTCTGGTGGGATCTTGCAGCAAATTGTCTGCTATAATTTAGCGAAGGGAGGATGCATTCTGGAAATAATTATTAGTATTACAGGAAACAGCTTTCTCAGGCAACACAAAATCCTCTACACTATCCTACTAGGAGCAACTGGCACCACCTGCAGCAGCCACTCAACAAATCCACCACACAGGCTTCTAAGATATGCATGCCGTGGTACTCATAATAAAAATAAGCTTATATCAAATAAGATGTGTGCCATCAAGTTTGCAACACAAATTAATTAACCAGATTCGACATCAAGCGCAACCTTATTTGTGGAAACAAGTCAGTGGCCATATGGTTTATGATTTCCTCTTGCAACACAACAGGTCCCCCCGTGTAATCTAATGTAATCAATCTAACCTAATCTAAACCTAGTGAAGAGGAACGCGTCCAAAACGAGGTGCTGCACGTCCTTTAATTGTACCAAAGATCATCGAGTATGTGAGCTGAGGAAAATCCTGGTAGATAGGTAGCACAAAGGGGCCAAAGCTGGCTCAAAGGTACGTGCATTTAGTTTTGCCTCTCTTATAGCCGAACATAGATCCTTGACGTTTGTCGAACAGATAACAAAGCCAGAGGCTTCAGTGCCACAGAATATTTGCATTAAAACGCGAAAAATTGAGGTGACGGTGAAGATAAAAAAGACAGACATATCAGGCAGAGGAAGCCACTCCCCACCTCGATTAGGATAAAGGAGCCTTGCCGTAAAAGGCAAAAAGCAATTATAACAATATCAGCCACAACCACTACAACTACTATTCAGTTCAATATAAATGGAGTCAACAAAGAAAGAAATAGAAATGAGTAAGCAGGCAGTGAAAAAACCACTCCCGACATAAAGTAAGGAGAAAAGTACCAAGTAATTATCTATATACACAGAGGTAGGCCACAGCTAATAGCAGAACAACTTAAATAGTCCTTAAGATGGTCAAACACCCTCATCGTAACAACACAAACGGATTGTCTATGGCTGATCTCTGCCACATTCGTGCACCGGCACTATTTGTTGAAATTTAAGTTTGACCCATGCTATCTGGCACCCCCTTCACACCCCATTTTGTACTAACAGGCAGCCGGCCTCGACACAATGTTCTCCTTCTCCTCATACTTGACTATCGAAAATTGCAACATTTGATCCATCGTGGTGTCGATGATAAATCTCGTATAAACACACATGGTGGAATATGAGTGTTTTGATCAGGCCGGCTTTGCACGAATGCATGCGGATGCACCCACAAAAGCACAACTTCCTTTGATGAGGAAGCGCAGTCACAGTAACTCAAACCCATTTCAAGTTCTCAGAACCCCTTCACGCCCATGTTTTTAAGCTGCAGCGTGTCTAGTTGGCGAGGGTCCACCATATTCATGCTAAGGCCCTCAGCTTCTCTGCTGAGTTTGTGCGTGTCGATCTCATCCTGCGTTGCAACAAACAAAACTGTAAGCTGTGAATTTCCTAATGTAGTCAAGCTACAAAAACATCCACAGACGACCTGCTGACCTTGTGCATATCATTTTCATCCTGCGTGTGTGAGATCAAACCACTGCCACAGCAAAGTACGAGACTCAGCACATTAACCAACAAGGAAGACTCGATTTTGGCCTTTATCACTATCCAATTAATTGGCTTCCCCGATCTAATTAACAAGACTGGTCAAATGACCTCAACGGAACAACCGACTAACTGTTTGTCATACGGCTACCACTAGTTGGGCGTGGCAGCACGTGTGTGGGAAGTTACCACAGACACTAAACTGTCTCACAGCAAAAAAAGTGACACAGGCTTGCAATAGGCTTGAAATATATAGAGCTAGGGTGCAGCGGCTGATCAGGAGCAGCGGCTGATCAGGAGCAGCGGCTGATCAGGAGCAGCGGCTAATCAGGTGCAGCGGCTGATCAGGAGCAGCGGCTGATCAGGAGCAGCGGCTGATCAGGAGCAGCGACTGATCAGGAGCAGCGGCTGATCAGGAGCAGCGGCTGATCAGGCGCAGCGGCTGATCAGGCGCAGCGGCTGATCAGGTGCAGCGGCTGATCAGGAGCAGCGGCTAATCAGGAGCAGCGGCTGATCAGGAGCAGCGGGTGATCAGGAGCAGCGGCTGGTCAGGTGCAGCGGCTGATCAGGTGCAGCGGCTGATCAGGTGCAGCGGCTGATCAGGTGCAGCGGCTGATCAGGAGCAGCGGCTGATCAGGTGCAGCGGCTGATCAGGTGCAGCGGCTGATCAGGAGCAGCGGCTGATCAGGAGCAGCGGCTGATCAGGAGCAGCGGCTGATCAGGAGCAGCGGCTGATCAGGAGCAGCGGCTGATCAGGAGCAGCGGCTGATCAGGAGCAGCGGCTGATTAGGAGGTCAACGAGACACGCTAAGGGACTCATAGCAGGCGGTGAGAATTAAAGTTTGCAGTTTTGGCAGTGAGGTAGCCTTTCAATACATATGCAGAAACCAGTTCTACTAACTACGTTTCTTTTCTTGTTATTGGGTGCAACAAAGAGTTTAGCTTTCCGTTTGTTTCCCTTCCTTGGCATGCGGTTCAGACCACGCACAAAGCCTTCCTTTCTGCTGCTGCAGGATGTATACAGTCCTGTACACAGTGCTGCAAGATGCACACAGTCCTGCATAAAGTGCTGCTGCAGGATGCTGCAGGATGCATACAGTGCTGCTGCAGGATGCTGCAGGCTGCATGCAGTGCTATAGGGAGTTTACAAGACCCTGTGTACCGGTGCAGGTGGCACATAGTGAAACAGAAAGGTCACAGGGCCTTGTTTACTGCTGCAGGCAGAACACAATGCAACAGAAAGGTCACAGGGCCTTGTTTACTGCTACAGGTGGCACACAGTGCAAAAGAAAGGTCACAGGGCCTTGATTACTACTGCAGGCAGAACACAGGAAGCTCATCATTAGTTTTGCTTACTACTGCAAGCAGAGCACACACTTTCTTTACTGCAACAAGCTCACTCTTCGATTGGTTTTATTCACTACTGCAGGCAGAGCACACACTTTCTTTACTGCAACAAGCTCATTCTTCAATTGGCTTTATGCACTAATGCAGGCAGAGCACACATTTTCTTTACTACGACAAGCTCACTATTCGATTGATTTTTACTTAATAACGCAGGCAGTGCACACACTTTTTTGCTACAACAAGCTCACTTTTCTATTGGCTTTTACTTACTAATTCAGGCAGAGCACATACTTTTTTACTACAACAAGCTCACTCTTTGAGAGATTTTGGAAGTGCATCTATTCCCTGCATAGCTTTCCTTGAACTTGTTTTCTTCAGCAGGCTCGTGGCGCGGCCTTTGACTTTTGTTGTGAACAGTACCTGGCCGGGAATGATGGACCGCCAGTAATCAAATTTTGGTGCCACCGACTTGCACGCCTTTTCCAGCGTCAATATCAGGACCTGCGAATGCAGCAGTGTGTGTGTGCATTAAGGCAGAACATGCTGCACTGCAGTTTGCTGATCTTGTACCTCAGTATGGATCTTCGCCCCTCTGTCCTCTCTTTTCCTCTCCTCCTTTTAAGTTCAAGCTACCCACCTCCCTCTTCTTTCATCCCAGTTAGTTTCAGCACTGTTTTACAGTAAGTCCGAATCCTTTTGTACCGCAACTGATTTGCTTAGCTTTAAAGCTCAAGCACACCCACAGCTCAGCTATACAGCATGAGTATGCAGCACATCTGCACAATAAAAGCGACCCAGCAAGTCCGCACTGCTCATCCATGCAGAACATCTGTAAAGCCAACAATGCAGCAAATTTGCGCTGCATATTGATACAGTGCAATATGAATACGATACAAAACATGGCTTTATTCATACTTACACAGTGCAACAACAATTATCAATACAACACAATACATAGCTTAAGCCCAAGCACGTCTTCGTCTATTCATCTATTCACATTCAAGTAAAATATTTGGACCATAAGATTGATCCAATAAGCCCAAACTACACACCCATGCACAACGCACAGCTATGCAGCACATCTATAAATTACACTGAACAGCACGTCCATACATAGAGTTGGCCAGAACCGATATATACACCGTATATGACCGTATATATTAATTTACCAGCCAAAACTACTGTAAATACACCGTATACCTATATAAGGTTCTGGCCAACCTTGTTTTAACGGCACATGGCATTTCCAAAATAAATGCTATGGCTCTACCCAGGAGGCCCACACAGCACACCTGCACAATGAAAAATGATCCAGCAAGTCTATACTGCACACCCATGCAGCACATCTACCTCATACGATATTTACATCTATATATTACAGCTGTGCATTCTGCTTATACGTAGGGTTGGCCAGATCCGTACATACGCGGTATTTATGGCAGGGAAATCGCCAATATACGACCATATACGGTGTACACGGTTCTGGCCAACCCTATCTGTACAGCATATACGTACAATGGCTCTACCCAGGAAGCCCACACAGCACACCTGCACATTAGGTAAGATCCAGCAAGTCCATACTGCACACTGCACACCCATGTAGCACACACACACACACACCGCACATCCATGCAGCACATCTATTTATGACAGCTGTACAGTACGTTTATACAGCATAAATGTACAATGGCTCTACCCAGGAAGCCCACACAGAAAGAAATGCAGCACATCTTCACAGCTCATCTATACAGCAGCTGCTTCTCCCACAACTGCCGATTGCAAGCCCTTGAGCACAAAAAGAAAGACGTACCAGCATGGCCAGGCCAGAACCACAAACACCAACATACCGTTTTCCCTACTCTTCTGCCAACGCGAACCCAGATTGACGTCACACGAGATGCTGCAAAGTTCCAGTTCCAAGGCACTCCATCTCAAGCAACAGCTTCCGTGTAGCTGGTAAGCATGACCCTGACATTCGACTTGCTCCCTCCTAGCACGAGCTTCAGACCTTAACGACTTGGAACAAGCATGTCCCAACAGGACAATTGTTTCAATTATTATTGCTTCTCGAGAGCTCCTAACATGGATATATTTTTCTATAAGCCCCTCCTTGCACGAGCCTCATATCTCAACAACTTGGACACAAGCACGTCCCAGCAGGACATTTGCATCAGCGTTATTGTTTTATTGCTTCTTGAGAGCTGAATGATTTTACCAAAATGACTCCATCTTTGTATTAGCCCCTTATTGCACGAGCCTGAGATCTCAACAGTTTCAACAGACATCAGCACTCCCCACTAGGATCTCTGTCACAATCACTGCGCCAGAGCTTAGAGTGAATAGAATTTCTTACCACCTCCTTATCAAGCTCTTCCACGCAAACTCACCCCGCGGCTCGTGGCATGAGCATGAAGGGCAAGAGAAATTCACACCGCAACAATGGGAAAGTCTAGCAGGCCAGATGCAGTATTTACTACAAACTACAACCCAACAACTGCGCACCCCTGAAGAAGCACAGCAAACAGCTACAGACCTGTTGCAAGCCAAATGCAATACTACGACCCAACAACTTGAACAATTGTTCACACTGTACGCCCTGTTTCTAGGGCAAGGGGTTGCGTACGTGCCCAATCTGTTGTTTCAAACTCGGAAAGATGATAACATTCAAATTGCTTTTTTTCCTATAACTCCAGAGATGACCAAGTGTGCCTCCTCGACGTGCTTGCTCCTACGTTTCTTTCATACGTGACTTTCTGGGTTCCTAGCTTCTAGTATGGGCTCAAACCATAGTAGCTTTCTGTTTTGCGCTCTTCTAGTATGGGATAAAACCATAGTAGCTTTCTGTGTTGCGCTCTTGGCGTCACGAGACCTGAGGAAGTTGCAAAAGTTTCCAGCTTAAATTGGTCTCAATCCGTCACGACTCAGCTCAGGACCTAACGCACATCTCACCGGTACGCTCTTCTCTACAACCAGCTCCCCATAACAGTCTCCATTGTTCTCTTCTCCTCACCGGCTCTTTTCACCTCTCACCTCTCATCATAACAGCCATAACATCTCATCATAACAGCCTCCATCGCTCTACTCTTCTCTACAACCAGCTCCCATAGCAGCCTCCTTTGCTCTTCTCTACAACCAGCTCCCATAACAGCCTCCATCGCTCTCTTCTCCTCACCGGCTCTTTTCACCTCTCACCTCTGTATAACAGCCTCCATCGCTCTACTCTTCTCTACAACCAGCTCCCATAAGCCTCTTTTGCTCTTCCCTACAACCAGCTCCCATAACAGCCTCCTTTGCTCTTCTCACCAACCAGTTCCCATAACAGCCTCTTTTGCTCTTCTCTACAACCAGGTCCCATAACAGCCTCCTTCGCAAATCTCACCAACTTCCAGCTGCATCGCACAAAAGCTTTCACCTTCTCCCAGTGTGAACCATCATTACTCTTGCCGGTATGCCATTCGCTTTCGCCAGCTTCCAGTATATAGCTAAAACATCTCAATGAAAATCCCTTTGTTTTCACCAGCTGCCAGTAAAAGCTTCCACCAAACACCTCACGAGTATGCCCTTCTCTTTCACCAGCTCCCACAATGGACCATCACATATCTTGCTGATAAGCCCTTCTCTTTCACCAGCTCCCAGTATACAGCTATCAAACATCTCACCAAAATGCCCCTCTTTTACCTTTGTAAGCTTCCACCATGAGTCATTGCACGTCTCAGTTTGCCTTTTACCAGCTCCCGGAATACATCTATCAAACATCTCACCAAAATGCCCTTCTCTATTACCCCTTGTACCAGCTCCTACTGCAAGCCACTGCACATCTCACCGGTACGCCCTTCTCTTTTACCAGCTCCTAGAATACAGCTATCGAACATCTCACCAAAATGCCCTTCTCTATTACCCCTTGTACCAGCTCCTACAATGAGCCGTTGCACATCTCACTGGTGCGCCCTTCTCTTTCACCAGCTCCCAGTATACAGCTATCAAACATCTCTTTAAAATGCCTTTCTCTTTTACCCCTTGTACCAGCTCCTACTATGAGCCATTGCACATCTCACCGGTGCGCCCTTCTCTTTCACCTGCTCCCAGTATACAGCTATCAAATATCTCACCAAAATGCCCTTCTATATTACCCCTTGTACCAGCTCCTACTGCAAGCCACTGCACATCTCACCGGTACGCCCTTCTCCTTAATCAGCTCCCAGTAAGAGCCCGACTCAAAGGTCCTGACCCTCCCAAACAGTCCTCCCTTGATGATCACCTGCAAAAGCATGTTTAAATGTAACACGTGTTTGAGCCACGAAAGATATGTTTGGCCCCAAACATGCACATCTACCCAAACAGTCCTCCCTCAATGATCACCTGCAAAAGCACGTTTGAATGTAACATGTATTAGAGCCACAAACGGGTAGCTGCCCTGAAAGTCTAGTGGCCCGTGGTCAGGCCAGACACTTCGGGGTCGCGGGTTCGAATCCGCCTGGTAGCGTGAGTACTTTGCTGTCCGACAGCTCCGTCTCCGTTTCCCTAATCCATGCTTGTGGTGGTATCACCCCTTGCGTATAATTTTTCATGTGTTTGAGCCACGAAAAGATATGTTTGGCCCCGAACATGCACATCTACCCAAACAGTCCTCCTTGATATCACCTGCCGCAGGTGACAGCAATTCATCAAAGAGGTGATTAAGTTCTAATCCCTGTCAAATCACCACGGCAATTGACAACAAAAAGGCATGTTGTTGGCCTTAAGCATGCACGCATGATTACATACAGTACTCCTGTGTGTGCGTGTGTGTGCGTGTGCGTGTGTGTGTGTGTGTGTGTGTGTGATGAGAGCATCTGCAGACTTGGCAAGTGATCTGCGATGGAATCACATGACGTGCCTGCTGTGTTAATGCTACGCTACTAGAACCTGTTGTTAGGACTTGTAGAACGTGTTGTGAGAAGCACCATATGCACTGTATACATTCATCGTACATTCATGTCAGGAGCACCATATGCACTGTATACATTCATCGTACATTCAACAGATCCTGCCAGCCACAAAGACATGTACACTGGTTAATGTTGTCAGGAGCACCATATTCACCGTACATATTTATCGTACATTCAACCAATACTGCCAGCCACAAAGACATACGTACACTGGTAATGCACTGGCGACATAGGCCTGTGGTCAATGATGCCACACATTTCCAGCACTTGGTCTTTGCTAACAACCAAGCCTACTTGTCAGCGTTTGCGTCAACCGACATCTCTTGATTCGCACCCATGGAAAGCTCCCTGCCACCAGGCTGGATGACACCCGCCTTCAGATGCACGTCATAGAGTGTAGGGTAATTGCTTTAATGCCCCGGTTTTCCACCTGAAAGTATCAACTTCTGCACTCACAGTAGGCTCCTTAGCATCAGGCCGGACGATGCTCGCTTTCAGGACGTCAGGGCTGAGTGCCAATTGAATGTCGCGCTTGCTTGTTGCGGCAGGCAGCTGTGAACGAAGGTAGGTAGGTTGAAAGTGGCCAGAATTTGAGTTTCGGTTACGTGTATTTTGATTTATGTGCTTGCTTCGTCACGCTTGCTTGTTGCAGCAGCTAAGCTGTGAGCAAGGGTGCAAGGGTAGACCGAAAGTGGCTACCTAAATGCTTGCTTAGTCACGCTTGCTTGTTGCAGCAGCTAAGCTGTGAGCAAAGTTAGACTAAAAGTGGCTACCTAAATGCTTGCTTAGTCACGCTTGCTTGTTGCAGCAGCTAGCTGTGAGCAAGGGTAGACTGAAAGTGGCCAGCAGTTGAGTTCTGATTACCTAAATGCTGTTGATTTATGTGCTTGCTTAGTCACGCTTGCTTGTTGTAGCAGGCAGCTGTGAACATAGGTAAGTTGAAAGTGGCCAGAAATTGAGTTCAGATTACATTGATACTATTGTGCCATCATGCCTATTCACGCTTCAAAATTACATAGAGGCTCTGTCATGGGCAGACTCCAAACTCCACTTGTATGGATAACTCAAACTGTGGAGGAACAACAGATATCTTGAGTCTGAAGGGATGAACATTGTAGGGTTAAAACCGCCAAAAGGCCAGCACTTCCACCTTCAATAATGACAGCCCCGTATTTCTGATAGGTGGATGCATCTGCACAGAAACTTCTGAATAAGGAAAAGCCAGCAGGGTTCTGCTTTTGTCAAAAGACGAGTGCCTGCCTTACCCTATCAAGAAACGGACCAGAACAGTCTCTTGTTCTTAACGAAAAGGCACCAGACCCATCAGCCCAACAGATATCTGCCGGTCATTGTGATTTAATCTAATTCAACCTAATTTTAACGGATATAACAAAGTTTTGCACAGGCAAAACAATGACACCATGGATCCTTGTGGTCGCACTGAAAGCTGCTCATGGCAACACTGACCATCATTAGTTTTCAGTTTCGGGAAGCCGTAAGATGCTGTGGCCCTCATATTCACAACCCACACAAAGAGTGACAACAGTATGCGTGTGCGGCCCTCATTTCCACACTCCACACAGAGAGTGAGAAAAGTATGTGTGTGCCTCTTACCTTTATTGTCTCGCCCCCCCCACCTTCACACGAACATCGACAACAGTACGTGTGCGGCCCTCATTTCCACACTCCACACAGAGAGTGAGAAAAGTATGTGTGTGCCTCTTATCTTCACGAAAATATGAACATCAGTACGTGTGCACCCCTCACCTCCACTCCACACAGAGAGTGAGAAAAGTATGTGTGTGCCTCTTATCTTCACACAAACATGAACGTCAGTGCGTGAGCCCCCCTCACTTTCACACAAACATTAACATTAGGACGTGTGTTGCCTACAGCTGCGTACAAACAAAAAACCATGACACAAACAGTGACATTGGTACGTGTGTTGCCTGCAGCTGCGTACAAACAAAAAACCATGAACACGTGTGCACCCCTCTCCTCACCTTCAAACAACATCAGTTCGTGCACATTGCCCCTCAGCCTCACACAAACAACAACATCAGTGTATGTCCCTCATCCTTGCACAAACATCGACATCAGCACATGTGTTGGCAATACCCCTCAGCTTCGTACAAACAAGAAAAATCAGTTTGTGTGTGTGCGTGTGCGTGTGTGTGGGTGAACCTGAGCTTCACACAAACAGCATCATCAGTGCGCGCAACCCCCACCTTCAAACAGATGCTATCTGTATATATAGATGTCAGTGCGCGCGCCTATTTGCAGCTGCATACAAACAAATCCCCTAACATGAGCGCGCCTCTCACCTCACCTTGAAACAGACAGTGACGTCAGTGAGCGTGTCTATTTGCAGCTGCATACAAACAAAAACACCAACATGCGCGCGCCCCTCACCTCACCTTTATACAGATGGTGACATCAGTGAGCGTCTGCTCCCACGTGAACCCTGGGCCATCCCCCCCTCCTTTGACAGGGTCCATTTTTGTGCGTGCCTGCAGCACTGGTGTCCAACTGTGTGTGTGTGTGCGTGTGTGTATGCCGGGTTGGTCAGAACCATATATATAAGGTGTATGTACGGTGTTTTTGGCAGGGAAATCACCAAATACACGGTCATATACGGTGTGTATATTATATATAATACGGTTCTGGCCAACCCTATGTGTATGTCATTGTTTGTTTGTGTGTTTGTTTGAGTTCAGATGGGGGGGCGGGGGGGGCCAATGTGTGTATGAGCTGTACTCAGTGGTTGCGAACAAACGAGTGTGTAAACAAATTAATGTCAAACACACCTGCTCACTCCCTTAGGGTTCACTGCCCGCACTCTGAAGCAGTACTCTGTGCATGGCTGTACTCAGTGGATGCGAGCTAACAGGCAAACAAATTCAAACACACCTGCTCACGCCCTTAGGGTTCACTGCCCGCACTCTGAAGCAGTACTCTGTGCGTGGCTGTAGGCGGGCCACTGTACGTTGAGGAAAATTGTTTGCCCTGCATACGGGAGGGCGTGGCTGTGAGGTTCAGTGGGTGAGGAACATGTTTGCCCTACATACAAGAGGGTGTGGCTGTGAGGGTCAGTAGGTGAAGGAAATATGTTGAGGAAATTTGTTTGCCCTACACACGGGAGGGTGTGGCTGTGAGGTTTAGTGGGTGAAGAACATGTTTGCCCTACATACAAGAGGGTGTGGCTGTGAGGGTCAGAGGGTGAAGAACATGTTTGCCCTACATACAAGAGGGTGTGGCTGTGAGGGTCAGAGGGTGAAAAACATGAAAATCCCACAGCAAACTTTTGCATTCATATTTACGGGAGGTTTGGCAAGCCACCATATGTTGAGGGAAAGCGTTGCCCTGCATCTGGTCACAGGCAGTAATCATAGTCACTGGCCATAGTCGCTGGTAAGAGTCAGGAATTCTAGTCACTGGTCACAGGCAGTAATCATAGTCACTGGCCATAGTCGCTGGTAAGAGTCAGGAATTATGGTCACTGGCCATAGTCCTGGTAAGAGTCAGGAATCATAGTCACTGGCCATAGTCGCTGGTAAGAGTCAGGAATTACAGTCACTGGTCACAGGCAGTAATCATAGTCACTGGCCATAGTCGCTGTATAGAGTCAGGAATTCTAGTCACTGGTCACAGGCAGTAATCATAGTCACTGGCCATAGTCGCTGGTAAGAGTCAGGCATTATAGTCACTGGCCATAGTCAGTAATCATAGTCACTGGCCATAGTCGCTGTATAGAGTCAGGAATTCTAGTCACTGGTCACAGGCAGTAATCATAGTCACTGGCCATAGTCGCTGTTTAGAGTCAGGAATTACAGTCACTGGTCACAGGCAGTAATCATAGTCACTGGCCATAGTCGCTGGTAAGAGTCAGGAATTATAGTCACTGGCCATAGTCAGTAATCATAGTCACTGGCCATAGTTGCTGACTAACGTCAGTAATTATAGTCACTGGGCATAACCATTGATTTTAGTCAATAAGTATAGTCACTGTGCATAGGCACAGGCCATAGTCACTGGTCATATCTGTTCATAGCCACTGACCACCCTCTATTTAGGGTTGTAATGAGGAGCTACACCAGATGAGGAGCTACACATGAGGAGCTACATAATGAGGAGCTACATAATGAGGAGCTACATAATGAGGAGCTACACCATATGAGGAGCTACACACTTATCCAGATGAGGACCTACACACTCACCCAAATGAGGAGCTACACACTTATCCAGATGAGGAGCTACACACTCACCCAGATGAGGAGCTACATACTCACCCAGATGAGGAGCTACACACTCACCCAGATGAAAAGCTACATACTCACCCAGATGAGAAGCTACATACTCACCCAGATGAGGAGCTACATACTCACCCAGATGAGGAGCTACACACTCACCCAGATGAGGAGCTACACACTCACCCAGATTAGGAGACACACACTCACCCAGATGACACCCAGTCCTCTGTAGACGGACCCCGCCACTGAATTTCATACCGCTCCACCCTTTTGGTGAGAGGAGAGGGACGCCCTGGCTCAACACTCAAGCGGATCTGCAGTATATATTTATGGATATATATGGAAAAGGTCCAGATGAATAATTAGGATAGCGAGTACAGAGTGGCTGGACAGCTGGACACACTTACTACCGCCCGACTTATTTAGTAGAAGGGAGGAAGTGCCCGGACACAAACAAGCGTAGGGTCAGAACGGTATGTATGCACTGTATATGGCCGTATATTAGGTGATTTCTCTGCCAGAAATACTGTATATACATCGTATAAATTGGTTCTGGCCAACCCTAAACAAGCGCAAGCAGATCCGCAGTGCAGGAATTGGATGAAAACTGACGATGTAATATGTTCATAAATAGAGGATGTGTTATGTTTAAATGTATTTTCAGATGTATGTTTAGATGTATGTTTAGATATATGTTTAGATATTTTTTTTTACATAGAGGATGTAACCCTGAACAAGCGCAAGCAGATCCGCGGTGCAGATATTGGATGGTAAATGACGATGTTATATGTTTATATAGATAGAGGATATGTGATATAGAATTTTATTTACAAAGGATGTAACCCTGGACTCACTCGCTACCGTGCAACACATTGGGTGAGAGGAGAAAGGTGCACTGACGCAAATACACAAGTGCACTTAAGCGGCTTTGACGGTTTAGAGGTACAGGAGTGTAGATGGCTGCAAATTAGGCAAGTAACTGCGTTGAAATCAAGGAGCGAGGGAAAAGGAAGAAGAGATCATTTCATATAAACATTGGCAAGCGACCTGTTCAAATATGGGAACCCGTACGCTTGAGGAATTTGTGTGTGCAGAGTTGGCCAGAACTAGATATTTACGCCGTAAATGACCCTATAGCTTGCAGGCTTCTTTATCTTAAGAATCCTTTACGTTACCTGAACACGCACAGACACACACATACATATATATAATGCCAGAATATAATATATATGCCAGAACCGGAAAAAAAATATACGCCGTTCAGGAGGGTAAAAAAAAAGTAGTGGACGTCATGCCAAAATTCTCGGCGGGAGGCCCAAAAAGACTACCCACCCCCCCCACCCCCCAATACTGCCCCCCCTGGGACGAAAAGGGTACCATTATGCTCCTTTTTAAATTCTGCATCCATCTGCATACTTACCAAGATATGCAATTGAAGTGGTGCAGAGTTATGGGGCAAAAACTGAGATACGGACGCCCATGCACACATGACCTACCAAGCACCCACAA
>Ga0307968_1002662_pt1:5000-14906 | contig 14906 bp, 21 predicted proteins | sample OrgLakmetagen650_FD_201834 | JGI IMG/M metagenome (GOLD analysis project Ga0307968, IMG submission 201834) | Saline water microbial communities from Organic Lake, Antarctica - #650 | ecosystem: Environmental > Aquatic > Non-marine Saline and Alkaline > Saline | place: Antarctica... | reverse complement strand
GCGGAAGCTGTACGAGAGCTGCTGTCTGAAAATAGGAACATGTACCTTCTGTGTAATGGATTGCCTTTTTGCAGCAGATGTGAGAGCGGAAGCTGTACGAGAGCTGCTGTCTGAAAATAGGAACATTTACCTGAGCTGAAGTCGTCAAATGATCCACCCAAGATGATGTACCTGCATTGCAAGGGCCAGGGACACGGTTTACATGAAATTTAGGGTTAACAAAAACCATACGTTCATATGATATGCGGTTTGTATACAAGAAATCCAGCAGGGAATCTTCATACATGTGTCATACACGGTGTACATATACGGTTCTGGCCAGCCCTAATGAAATTGCACGTGTACGCCTGACACACAATAAATGCGCAGGGTTGGCCAGAACCATACAGGCGTACATGTATACACGACGGATACAACAGACGCCAATCAGGGAAAGTACAATATGAACAATCATACACGGTGTGTATATACGGTTCCAGCCAACTCTACAAGCGTGTTTCGACAGCACAAGCTTCTTGTCGAAGTCAGACCCAGATGACCACGTCAGGGTGTCAAACTCGTCTGCAGAGGCACAGGGCGTCATCAAAACCCCCTTGAGCCGACGTGTATGCTCCGTACATTTCTTTAAAAGGTCACGCAAGATGAGAGAACAAATTGGAGAGAAGTGTTAAGGTGCTTGGTAATGAGGCCCGTGAGGTGGCAGGGTGGGCCGTCGCCTTTATCCTTTTCTTTGACACTATGGCACTCCTGCAAACAAAGCACTTATCTAGGGTTGGCCCAGAACCGTATATATACAGTGTATATACGGTATTTTTGCAGGAAAATCACCAAATATACGGTCATATACGGTGTATATATACGGTTCTGGCCAACCCTACACATATCCCTACAGCCTGCTATGGTTTACAGTCAACGGGTCAAGCCTGGGGTATACTGTAGCATGCAACCCAAGTACGATACTGTGGCATACTGTAGCACACTGTGGCATATGTGTGGCATACTATAGCATACTGTAGCATACTGTAGCATGCAACCCAAGTAGGATAGGCCAAAACAGTGCTCGCGCACACTATATGAGGTGAGTTTCCTGCTGTAAATACCGTACGCATGGTACCATACGGTGTGCCGAACCCCACAGTGGTGTACCATACCAAATGGTGCGTGTGCGTATGGTGTTGGTCAACCCTATACATGAGCAGAGATCGGCGTTCCTTGGTGTACGCTGAACCTTGGGAACAGCATAGTTTCTTCTTTGTTTGTGTGTGTGTGTGTGTGTGTGTGTGTGTGTGTGTGTGTTTATAGTCACGTGTCACCCTGGTTGTTTTGCTTCTCTTCCCTGACATGTAAAACTCGTGTTCATCAACGTGGACTGTGAACAAGAGTTAAAAATGAAAGCATCACCATCTCTTAACACCGCACCTTAGCCAGGATATGTCTTCTTCCCCCACACGCTCCCCTGCATCTGTGGTCCTGGCATTTGGCCGAGCATTGACAATCATCACCACCAGCACCGAGTTGAGCAGCTGAGAGCAGTAGGCCACTATGGTGAACGACTTTTCCTGTGTGGACAAAAAGGAGGGTCATTGTATGTGTACGTATACGACTTTTTTCTAGGGATACGTGTAGAGCACGCAGCTGAGAGCAGTAGGCCACTATGGTGAGCGACTTATCCTGTGTGGACAAAAAGGAGGGTCATCGTGTGTGTACGTATACGATGCGTTAAACACATCCACACACCCGCACACAATCACCCACATCCAGCCGCACATAACCACATACATGCAGCGGAGCATGCAATGCTCCCACCATCTCAGAGCGCGTCCACTGCACTTCATGGGCGTCAAACACATCCACACACCCACGCACAATCACCCACGCACAAACACCCATATTCAGCCGCACACATCCAGATACACGCATTGGGGCATGCAATACACCCACCATTTCAGAGCGCGTCCAACGCATTTCGTGAGCCGCAAGCACTCGTACAAATAGCTTGAGCACAACGTTCAGAACCACGATGACCAACGATATGGCTGTCTCAGTGCTGGAGGCCACCTCATCACTGCAACCACAGTGGAAGGGATGCAATGCTAAGACAGGAGTCTGGTGTGTGTTTTGCGTAAGTGCGCTGTAAAGCAGTTGCCGAGTTAGAGAAGCCACCAAGATGGTGGAACGCTGGTGAATGTGTGTGTGTGTTTGTGTGTGTGTGTGTGTGTGTGTGAGTGTGTGTGTGTGTGTGTGCTTGCTGCGCAGGTGTGCCATGTAATGCTTCTGTTATTGCGAGTTTGCAGCAGCCATGCATTTACGTCACCAGTTAAAACCCACAAAGATAACGTAATGACTACGTAATCCACCGCACCAACGTAACCCATTCAATGACTAAGTAACCCACAAAGATGACGTAATGACTATGTAACCCACCGCACTCACGTAATCCATTGCAATGACCAAGTAACCCACAAAGATGACGTAATGACTATGTAACCCACCGCACCCACGTAACCCATTGCAATGACCAAGTAACCCACAAAGATGACGTAATGACTATGTAACCCACCGCACCCACGTAACCCACCGCAATGAATACGTAACCCATTGCAATGACTACGTAACCCACAAAGATGACGCACTGACTGGGCTCAAAAGCAGCGGAACATGAGCCTCAATAGAAGAAACGAATTGAGGGTATGTACAAGAGTACTGGACATTGACGGCACACAAATGTGTTGTGTGCCAACTGCCATGCTGATATGAATTAGGACAGCCTGCCTGACCTCCAGCCTCCAACGTTAACAAAGTCAGCAAAGGGGTCAGCAAAGGGACTCACCCGCCGATATAGGGAATGCAATGCTGATGGGACCTAGCTAGCCAGGTGCCTGTCTGGTTGTTGGACCCTCCCTCTACAGACAGCCCGTAGCAGTAGCAAGCAAGGCAGGCCGTAAGCCCAATATCCGTGCCCTGCATGCACACAGCAGGGTCAACAGTTGCAATATACAGTTCCTAAATACAGTTCCAATATCCGTAACCTGCATGCACACAGCAGGGCCAACAGTTCCAATAGACAGTTGCAATATACAGTTCCTAAATACAGTTCCAATATCCGTGGTCTGCATGCACACAGCAGGGCCAACAGTTCTAATAAACAGTTCCAATATACAGTTGCAATATACAGTTTCAATATCCGTGCTCTGCATGCACACAGCAGGGTTAACAGTTGTAGTGTGGTTGCAGCTCGTACAAAATCAGCCTCCTCTTGTCAGCAAGCAAGGTTTCCTCGAGTGGTTGGTTAACTGTGACTGTACGACCTCTAAAGAAAAAGAAAAACTGTGCAGGCAGTGAAAATCCACTCCCACATTAATTAAGGAAAAGGAGCCACTACGACCTCTTAACTGTAATTGTACGACCTTTTTGGAGTTTGCTTGAAAGGGAAGCGATAGGGCAAGCACTACCTCACTGATTTTTGATAAGCTTCCACTTTTACTCAAGGGAGCACGCGACAGGGCAAGCATTCTCCCACTGAAATATGGAATTAGGCCTAGTGTCTTTGCCTCCTTCTGCTGCTTTGCAAATCGCAATTGCCCTAAGCACTTTCAACAACACGCAAGCTGCACCAGATGGCCTGTAGAAAGCATATGTCAAATCACTGCGACAGGTGCAATGAAAAACGCGTGAAACGTCATGTACCTCAGCTGTGGTGGGGTCAGTAACTTTAGCCATATCAGTCAGGGAGGCCAGCAGCGGACGAAAGAAGGTGCCTTCACTAAGGGGGGTGGACCACTGCGTGTGTGTATGTACGTGTGTATTTGTGTGTATGTGTATGTACGTGCGTATTTGTGTGTTTATGTGTGTGTGTATGTGTGTGTGCGTGAGCGTGAGCGTGAGCGTGCGTGCTTTCTATCAAAAACGATGTACAATCACAGTACAATCACATGTTTTGGCCGGCATCAGCCACAACCCTAACAGTCAGTGCCCCTCACCAAAAAGTGCATCCCAAAGCTCATCTCCAGCCCGACCGTGTCGCCGGAGTCAGTCAAGTTAGTCTGGTAGTAGTCTGTGCACACATCTGGCAGTGCGTACGTGCAGTATTCTGTAAAGTCTGCCTCTGCAGCAAGTGCTTCGGTGAAACTCGGAGTTGTGGCTGAGTTGGCTGCACCCTGCATGGCCTCCTCGTAGAAGTCTACCAGAGTCGCGGCGGTTGTGCTCGCGGTCGAGCCTGTGAGGAGCATAAGGGAGCCCTTGTGATGAGGCAACGCTCAAATCAAAGTGAAAGGGTGGAGCATGCTTCTCTCGACGTGGCCTTTTCGTACACAAGCACTACAGCTCAGAGCCAATGGAAGGGAAATAGCTGCTCAGCGTTAGAGCACTCTTGAGCCACAATAACGCTACACTAGCACACAACGACAACGACCCATACACCCTGACACCACAACCCATACACCCTGACAACAAACCAAGGAGTCTGATGGCAGTTCAGCCTTGGCGTCAAAGCAGCACAGCTCCAAATTGCAACCGTGAACTGGTTCCCACACTTGTGCACTGACTTTGATGGCAGCGCAACATGCTTGAAACTGGGAGCATGGAAACTGGCAGCAAGGAATGATGCTTACACCTGTGCACTTACTTTATGGCAGCACAGCATACTGACAACACGTTCACCACAGCATTCTGACCAATAGCAGCATGGCCCGTGCACGCATGCAACACGTGCGGCCCTTTTTTACAGCATATCACACGTGCGCAGATGTGAGATCACACGTGCGCAAATGTGAGATCACACTTACTTATAGCATTGCCCGCGCGCCCAATATCAATACCCATCTGCCCGGGGAGCCAATCCAGTTCCGTCCTGGTTAACACCACTCTTGTACGGCTGGAGAGCCCAGACACGATGAGGGCGCACACGATGAGCATAAGCAAGTACAGGATCCGTATGTAGAACCTGCGCCAGAACCTGTGTAAGCGAGACAGGTGCAACTGCTAAGTAGCAGGTGTGTATGTGTGTGTGTGTGTGTGTGAAGCAATCATAGCGCCTGAAGAACCTGCGCCAGCACCTGCGTAAGCATGACAAGTGCACATGCTGAGTAGCATGTGTGTGTGTGTGTTAAGCAATCATAGCGCCTAAAGAAACTGCGCCAGGACCTGTGCAAGCAAGACAGGTGCACATAATGAGTAGCAGTGTGTGCTATCTGCTTTGGTGATTGGAGCACAGAGCATGTATGTGTGTGTGTGTTACGCAGTTGTAGCACAGAGCTAGGTAGGCCTGGCATTGTGTGCCAGCTGTAAAACGTATCTTGGTGGTTTGTTAAAGCTCTGGTGACTGAATATTTACGAATCAAAGACCCCGTGGTACTCTAGCAGCACCAAGGGATGACTTGCATGGCCATGGCCACACGATGCACGAGCCATGGCCACACGATGCATGCACGAGCCATGGACACACGATGCATGGCCATGAACACACGATGCATGCACGAGCCATGGACACACGATGCATGGCCATGGACACACGATGCACGAGCCATGGCCACACGATGCATGCACGAGCCATGGACACACAATGCATGGCCATGGCCACACGATGCTGCACGAGCAACACGCTTTTTCAAGGAGAACAAGTACTTGCGGGGTTGATACATTAAGGAATCAGCAACACCCACAGGATGGGACACTCCTACTGATCATGGATGAACCAAACACCCCCTAGACTCTAACACTTCCGAGCAGGGATGTGTCATACGGCGTATTCGTATAATACGCCGTATCGTACTTAACGCGTATTTTACCGTATTCACAAATCGGGAACTTACAATATAACTCACGCATACCGCGGTGGACACCCACATAGGCGGGAACTTAAGTGGTGGGTGCCCACGTGCACCTAGGTAGATACTAAGATAGTAGATACTCATGCAAAACTAGGTCGATCAGGCCCACCTGACCCAGGCAATCGCCATCACTGCACGGAACTGCGGAGGAAAATGTCCTTTTCCCTGAGCTTTAACTCACTAAAAACTAGTCCACCCAAAAAGTAACCTTTCCCAGCCTCCTCTGCACCCCACCGCACCCTTTACGCACCTCCGTTGCTTGGACAGGACCATGTTTTCGAAAATGTAGTCGGATGGCCCACAAGCTCGCTTGGTCTCTATGCAGTACCCTCTCATGCACTGTGAGTCCTTGGCCACGGTGTGGCTGTACAGCCAGCCTGAGAGGGTGAGGGATAGTGGAGGTGTTTGTGATTGAAATCAGGCTTGTGAGTCTCAATGCAATGGCCCCTGATGAACTGTGAGTCCCCTGCCACGGTGTGGCTGTACAGCCAGCCTGAGAGGGTGAGGGAGTGTCGAGGTGTTTGTGATTGAGATCAGGCTTGTGAGTCTCGATGCAGTGGCCCCTGATGCACTGTGAGTCCTTGGCCACGGTGTGGCTGTACAGCCAGCCTGAGAGGGTGAGGGAGTGTGGAGGTGTTTGTGATTGAGATCAGGCTTGTGAGTCTCGATGCAGTGGCTCCTGATGAACTGTGAGTCCTTGGCCACGGTGTGGCTGTACAGCCAGCCTGAGGAAAAGGACACAAGCATGATGTGTACGATATGGAGGTGTTAGTAAATGCTGCACCCTCACAGGCACTGGGAGTCCTTGGACACCGTGTGGCTGTACAGCCAGCCCGAAGGAAGAGGACGAAAGCGCAACGTGTACGATATGGAGGCGTAGGAAAATGCCGTACCCTCGCATGTACTGTGCAGCTTTCATAGTCAGCCTGAAAAAGAACTTGTGCAGCTGCATAATCAGCCTGTGGATAGATAACTCAAAATGGGCTGCAAGCTATGGTGACTGGGGCTGGTGCACTGTTTCTGATGTATAGGTCCCAAGCCACCCAAGCCCCCCTTGGCCATTGTGTCGAGCTGCACATTGAGAGAGAGAGAGAGAGAGAGAGAGAGAGAGAGAGAGAGAGAGATTGAAAGAGATTGTGACACTGGCATTAATCAACAGAGGTCGCAAACAGATCCCAACATGATGCTCTCACGTGAGTTACGCATTTTCATCATAATATGTGCAGCACAATGAAACAGAGAGATCAGGATTAGGTGCAGCGCATGATTTGCGGCCTTGAGTTGGTGCAGCCATTTAACAAGAGCCTTTTGTAGCAAAGTGATAGACAGGGATAAACAGTTGTCAAGTCCAAAACATACATCTTTGCCAAATGCGCTGTGCCCCCTTACAATAATAACCTCCCCGTCAGCTAGTCGGGACGCAATTGAATGACAAAAGCTGTTTCGTTTTGAGGGAGGTGCGTACACATGTAGGTGTGCACATCATGCAACACACACATAGGTACACACCATGCAACACGCACATAGGTACACATCATGCAACACGCACATAGGTACACACCATGCAACACACACATAAGTACACATCATGCAACACACACATAGGTACACACCGTGCAACACACCCTTAGGTACACACCATGCAACACACACATAGGTACACACCATGCAACACACATAGGTACACACCATGCAACACACACATAGGTACACATCATGCAACACACACATAGGTACACATCATGCAACACACATGCGTACACACCATGCAACACACACATAGGTACACATCATGCAACACACATGCGTACACATGTAGGTTCACATCATGCAACACACACCACAGCAAACATACCTGAAAATCCTGGGTTTGGAGTGAGCTTCAAGCACTCGGATTGCTCACTCATGCGGTTGAAGGTCACAAAAGCTGCCTACAGCAGTATGCAAATACGAATGAGAGAGAGAGAGAGAGAGAGAGAGAGAGAGAGAGAGAGAGAGAGAGAGAGAGAGAGAGAGAGAGAAAGAAAGAGAGAGAGAGAGAGAGCTTTCTGTGTGCCTGTGCGTAACTTTGTGAACAGTTTACTCAAGGACTTCTTGGCCAAAGCAGCCTAAAAAACTCCAAAAAATTGGAGCCCCTCCAAATGACCACCCACCAACCAACCCCTCAGAATTGACTCATTTTAATACCAATCAAGACTCTGATATAATTTATATTTCAGGGTTAATTAGCCAATTTACTCCTTTTTCAATGACCTCATAAATAGGAAGACGCCGTTTTTTTTTAGCCGCTTGCTTCAAGCATGTGCTTGTGACCTTGATCACTTAGTCCACCATTATGTTCAGATGTATGGTCGCCTGAGCTCACGTAGGTTTGCGCAACGCCATTTCCAAGAGTTAAAAAAAAGCCTTACCACTTACCATGGTGTCGTAAACAGTTTCACGGCGGAACACACCAGTCTCAAAGGTGCCTTTGTAGAACCCCTGTCTGACTGAGGCTTGCTTGAGCATCTCCTGTACCGCACATATATAAGCAGTGTGCAAACATGCTCAGGCTTGTTATGTTGTGTGTGTGTGTGTGTGTATATGTGTGTGCGTGTGTGTGTGTGCGTGTGTGTGTGTATGTGATGTTTGCACGCGTGTGCGCACGCACACTATCTCCCAGTGCGGGCACAAAAGATGCGACACACCAACCAAGAGCATCAACCCAGACCCACAGTAGCCCGTGCTAGAAGGAGATGCTAGTCAGGTGCTCTTGTTGGCCAAAGCCTGCATCATCCCATCACCCATCAAACAATCGACCAATATCACATGCCTGTGCTTGAAATGCCCCTGTATGAATGCACTTCACTCACCACACACGCACACGCACACGCACACACACGCATACTCACATACTCACGTTCACGTGTTCAAACAAGCTCTTTCTCCTGTGTGGCCTCGGCTAATGCAAAAGGGCAAGCGGTCGTTGACACACGACCTCAAGGGTCGCTGCACCAAAAGCTCTCTGTTTCGTGTTAGTGGAACAATGATTACTTTTCTGCCTTACGCCAGTGGAAACACACTGGTCGGATGCTTAGGGGCTGGTTTGCAAGGTACTTCCTTAGGTCTTTGTTCTGTCATGGGCTCCTTAGGTCCTTATACTGTCATAGGCTCCTGAGGTCCTCATTCTGTCATAGGCTCCTTAGGTCCTCATTCTGTCATAGGCTCCTTAGGTCCTTATTCTGGCATAGGCTCCTTAGGTCTTTGTTCTGTCATGGGCTCCTTAGGTCCTCATTCTGGCATAGGCTCCTTAGGTCTTTGTTCTTTCATAGGCTCCTTATGTCTTTATTCTGTCATAGACTCCTTAGGTCCTCATTCTGTCATAGGCTCCTTAGGTTTTTATTCTGTCATAGGCTCCTTAGGTCTTTATTCTGTCATAGGCTCCTCAGGTCTTTGTTCTGTCATAGGCTATGACCCATAGCACACTTGCTTATTGCACTGTGCTTGCATTTCATTGTAGGCTGTCGCTTCAACTTCTTCACTTGCCCTGTCAGCACCAGGAATCTCTGTGCTTGCACCTCATTTCAGGCTGTCGCTTCAACTTCTTCACTTGCCCTGTCAGCACCAGGAACCTCTGTGCTTGCATCTCATAACTTCTTAACTCACCCTGTTAGCAGGCACCTCTGTGTTCGCCGCAGGCCCGGATCCTGCAAATGAGCCACACAGTGTGACCGACAGTGTGCGCTTGTTTCAGGGCTATGTAGGTTGCACATACATAGGGTGGGCCAGAACCATATATTTATACGTATATACAGTGTACATACGGTATTTTAAGCAGGGAAATCACCATACATACGGCCATACACGGTGTGTATATACGGTTCTGGCCAACCCTACTCATACAGCACAGAGCATCAATAGCGTTAGGAGTGAGCGCAGATTAGAATTTAGAAATCGCTGGACCCGTGAAGCATTCGTTTTTAACTTAAGCAAGGGGCCTAGTGCAGAAACGGTCTACTGCAACAAAGAGTGCGAAGCTGGACACATACGTGTATGCATGTGTTAATGTTCAAGGTACGTGCTGGGCAGTAGAATTCAA
>Ga0307968_1002662_pt1:0-2500 | contig 14906 bp, 21 predicted proteins | sample OrgLakmetagen650_FD_201834 | JGI IMG/M metagenome (GOLD analysis project Ga0307968, IMG submission 201834) | Saline water microbial communities from Organic Lake, Antarctica - #650 | ecosystem: Environmental > Aquatic > Non-marine Saline and Alkaline > Saline | place: Antarctica: Organic... | reverse complement strand
GTCCATGACCTCGCCAAAGCGTGAAAAGAAGTGGCCGATCTGCATGTTTGGTGTTTGACACGCACATAGATGAGGGTCATAGGGCGTAGGGCTTTTAATCGCGACAATCCATTTAGAGCAAAATAAACAATCTGTGACCAAAGCTCGAGCAGAAGTGGCTACCTTTTTATAATGGTCCCCTGTTTGTAATGGCCGCCTATTTGTAATGAAGATAAGCAGGGAAGCAAGACATCTTAAGTGTGGCTTTAACTGGTGTACGTTTTCTGGACAGTGCTCGTTTTCTAGGTACTCAGTGCTTGTCTTGTAAACACCAGAGAGCCACTTTGCGCGAGCCAATACAAGCAGGCACCCCTTGATATAGTCCAATGCAAATGCCTAATCCTATCTTAGGTGTGCATTCTAGATATTGGTGATTTACCTGCTCATGCTTATCCATTAGTACAAGTTGCGCAGCTTAGTGTGCATAACAAGCATCCTTTTTTTCTATGCATAACAAGCATCCTTACAAACTGGTCTGGATGAGCACGGAGCTTGAGCGACAATGCTGCAATGGTGAAAGGGGTCAATAAGAAACCATTTACTTCGTCCCCTAAAAGATCTGAGCAAAGGAGCTGGGTTTGCCTGCTTGATAACAACACCATTGCATAAGCACAGCCACCTTTGCTACAACACCTTTGCACCTTTGCATGAGCACATTCACGCATGATCCTCGAAAGCACACCTCATGAAAACCAGCGTCCCTTGGTAGGCCCGTCACAAGAACTGTGTAGTCAGTGGCGTCGTAGCTGTTTTTGTCGACTTCTTGCTCAAAATAGCCCGCCTGCAATTCCAGCCACATTCCAGGCTTGATTTGAACAGCAGCACAAAGAACACACACACACACACACACACGAACATGCACACCAGAAGCTCCAATTGCGAGAGTAGAGAAATCCTTAGATCCAGGGATGGGTCATACGACATATTTGTGTAATATGCTGTAACGTATTTGACGCGTACTTGACTGTACCGTCGAACAAATTGGGCTGTACTATCTGATTGTAAAATTTGTGAAAATTGGCCTATTTAGGCGATTTCTGCCCAAAAACGGCCTTCCAGCGAGCTTCCAACGCTACCACATAGTACATTAACAACACAGAATATATTGAAACAGAACTGGAAACGTTTTGGGTGATTTTGGGCGAGTCAGGTCCATTTTGGGTTCAAAATTCGGCACTTTCAAAAATGGCTTAAAAATACGATCATATTGTACTCGAAATTTACGTCTTAATGACCGTATGACTCATCCCTGCTTAGATAAGTAGGCTCAATAAGAAAAAAGTCAGGAAAAGGGTTAGGGTCGTGAAGGGAGTTTTCCAGCAATGCTTAATAGAAGTGCAGACTGCATATGGCACATGCCCAGGATTGACAGAATATTACGTGTTTGGCGTGTACACAGAAATTACAGCAGGTGGGATTTCAAACAGGCAGCTCCTTCCTTACATTCTGGCTGTCCCTGCACAGATTACAAATACACCTCAACGCTTGCCTCTCACGCTACCTCTTAAAGTGCATCTAACATCTATCTACCTTACTTCCTATCTTCTAGGATTCCAAATAAGCAACCATATGCAATGTACATCTCCTTTAGTAATTCTGGCTAACCCTGCGCATACTTCGAACACATCACAGAACACTACTTATGCGTCTACTAGAAGGCGTCCACCTATCTATCCATCTTACTTCCTATCATATTGGAGGAGAAGTTTAAGGATTTGGCAAAGTCTCTCACAAAGATACAATTGCACATGCAAACACACGCACCTTCCATGTGTAGTATGTGATGAGGGAAATGCACAGGGCAACTGCCACAACGTCCAGCAAAGAGATGACTGCAAGCAATAAAGATTAAAAGTGAAATTGTGAGACCTGGTGCCTTGAGAGGCGCTGATTGCTAACTTGCAGCAGCTTCCATGCTACTCGTTTTAAAACAAGTAACGCAAACAAACCAGGCAGCTGCAAACAAGGCTAGTGCTCTCTAGCTTGCCTTAAAAGTGTGGTGCCCACAAGAAAAGAGAAAGAGGTACCCTTGCTTTGGTTACTGTATTGCATTGCTTTGAAGCAATACTGGCGAGCTTTGTCTTGTGGTTGGAGGAAGCGCTTATTGTGAGGAAGTTCGTGAAGAAGCTTTATGCCGGTTGGAGGAAGCGCTTATTGCAAGGTTGCTTGTGGAAGAGCTTTGTGCCTTCTTCCTTGCACTGCCCTGGCCTGATTTCTCAGAAAAGCTAATTGTGTTACAGCAAACTAGATTTGACATACAGTCTGCACTCACATCCACAGAGCAGGAGCCATCATTGCAGGCATAAGCCTATACCATAGGCACAAGCTTGCAGGGTCTTTGTGCTCAAAAGCGCTGGAAAGGAAATGCTCTCTCTCTCTCTCTCTCTCTCTCTCTCTCTCTCTCTCTCTCTCTCTCTCTCTCTCTCACTCTCTCTCTCTCTCTCTCTCGCGCTCTCTCTCT
>Ga0307968_1002660_pt1 | contig 14912 bp, 15 predicted proteins | sample OrgLakmetagen650_FD_201834 | JGI IMG/M metagenome (GOLD analysis project Ga0307968, IMG submission 201834) | Saline water microbial communities from Organic Lake, Antarctica - #650 | ecosystem: Environmental > Aquatic > Non-marine Saline and Alkaline > Saline | place: Antarctica: Organic Lake... | reverse complement strand
ATACAAGGAGTTCACAGCATGTACACACCTGCATGCGTTTGCAATCCACACATACTAAGACATTTTATCGCATACATGGAGGTCACAGCATGTACGCACCTGCATGCGTTTGCAATCCACAAATGCTAGGACATTCTATCGCACACATGAGTTTTACAGCATGTCCACAGCTGTATGCGTTTGCAATCCACACGTGCTAGGACATTCTATCGCATACATGGAGTCCACAGCATGTACACACCTGCATGCGTTTGCAATCCACACATGCTAAGACATTTTATCGCATACATGGAAGTCACAGCATGTACGCACCTGCATGCGTCTGCAATCCACACATACTAAGACATTCTATCGCACACATGAGTTTTACAGCATGTTCACAGCTGCATGCGTTTGCAATCCACACCTGTGTCCGTGAATGACTACAGGTGTGTGATGCTTCTGGCACGGCTGTGCATGGTGATGTGGACGTGTGCTACGTGCTGGACATGCTACCTTACGGTAAGATCACATTAAATTGCTGAGTTGCAGCTTGGAAGCCGTCCGAGATGCTGTAAACAACTTAGGGTTTGCATGTAATGTTAAGGGTGCTGCGTAAGAGGCTTGTCAAATGCAAGGGACCCCTTATGTTTACATACTGGTGTAGTTAACCTGTTGCTCTGATGTCCGTGCAGTTCACACCTGAAGGTTGGCATTTTTGGCAGTTACCCTCTTTGTGTCACCGTCTTTGTGTCACCGTCTTTGTGTCACCGTCTTTCCCGAGCAGCTGTGCGTGTTTACAAGGAAGGCTACTGGCTACATAGATTGCATCACGCACAAAAACGCATGCAAGCACGTACACACATTGCACGCTTGCACGTATGCAATTGTAAACGCGCACAAACACGTGTGCACACTCACAAACACACACGTGTACATACAGCCCAATGCCTCTGGGACCACATGGACAAACCCATGAAGACACTCCCCCAGATCTCAACTTGGTCAAGCCATGCTCAGCTTGGAAATGGGCTCCTGGTAGTACATCCGTGTATGCTGTATTTTGTTGTACTGCGTTGAACAAGAAATCACAGCTGAACGTTGGAAGGCAGACACTTTCCTTTGGACGCTTCAATTCAAACGTACAGTACCTGTATCGCTACATTTTGGACCCTTGCACTTATCCACCCTTGCCTTACTATGGTGATGAGCACTGCCCTGAGTGTAAAATATAAAAGTGTTGTTCATAGAGTTGTGGTAATTTTGACGTTCATAGAGTTGTGGTAATTTTGACATGAGCACCCCTGTGGTCTTACCTGTTTTTCCTTTCAAGCGAGTACAGAAGCCATCATTAATCTTACATACTGCACACACCACACACCACACACCACACACCACACACCACACACCACACACCACACACCACACACTACTAATACACAACAGCCACTGCCCCTTGCAGACTCGAGCATTTGACATCCTAGTGCGGCCTGACGGCACTGTTTACCGAGGGGCACACGCAAAGGCTGACGCATGCCGTGACATGCAAGAGTGGGTGTTTTGTAGGCATGATCTTCACATGGAAATTTTGTTTGTATACAAGGATGCCATCACCAACGTAATAAAGGGACATTTGACCTGCAATTAGGGATGGGGAGTGCCCTTCACTTGCTGTCTAAGTGCTTTTACCTCTATGAACTGTGTTAGTCTTGTAGTGGTGTGAAAGCTTGGATTTCTGTGCTGTTGACGCCCATTTTTGGGAGGCCTCTTCCAAGTGGGAATGCAGTTTGCCTATAAGTTGAGGGAGTGAAAGCGAAAGACGGGTTACGGTGTGAACACCTGCACTTTGATACTAAGGTCAGTTGTAACCCATCAGTGTGTCAGGTGCAGGCTTTAGTTTGAAAGGGGGAAGTCCCAAATGTGAAATGTGTAATGGTGTGTGTGTGCAAAGTGTGCTCCAAATGTGAAATGTGTAATGGTGTGTGTGCCAAGTGTGTTCCAAATGTGAAATGTGTAACGGTGTGTGCCAAGTGTGTTCCAAATGTGAAATGTGTAATGGGGTGTGTGTAAAGTGTGCTCCAAATGTGAAATGTGTAATGGTGTGTGTGTAAAGTGTGTTCAAAATGTGAAATGTGTAATGGGGTGTGTGTAAAGTGTGCTCCAAATGTGAAATGTGTAATGGTGTGTGCAAAGTGTGCTGCAAATGTGAAGTATGTAATGGTGTGTGTGCAAAAGCGTGCTCCCCTGCTGAGGGTGCATGGATACTCAACTGGGTAAACATTTGCGGAACGTTATCTGCTTCATAAATATCAAGCTTTATTTCATGGTTATTATACTGATAGTTCCCGCTGATTATGTGCTGAATTCATGCAGGGTTCAGGAGAAGCGCATATACCAGCCTGTCATTGTTCTTGGTCCGCTGTGTAAAAAGGTGAGGCACCATTTCACAGTTTCAAATACTGCTGGTAGATACCTGCACAGCGCTGCTCTTGGCAATAGAAAGCATAGTTTGGCTTTATGTATGCGACGATGGATGACGTGTAGGTATTCACACTGGGGAAGAGGTCCTTGCTGCAACATGGTGTGTTGGAAGGAGTGGCTTTACCGAAAGGGGCAAAGACCCAATTTCACCTCCCACCATTTTTTGCTGTGTAGGTTTCTGGGGTGCAGCTGCAGGTCACTGACTTCTTGACGGACAAGGTTGACGTGACTTTTTGTGCTCCTTTCAAGGTAGTGTCCAAATGGAAACAGAGGAACTTGTCAGGCGGTGAATATGAGTCCCCACATTAAGCAAGAATATGGAGCCATTTTGATATCAAGTGCTGTAAAACTTCAGCAACACAATATTTGAAACTACTATGACTGGGAGTAGGAGGGTTGCAAAAAAAGGTGGGCTACGCGTTGTGAGGGTTGTACCTCATATACAGCTCTGACATCTGAAATATAACACTTGCACTTTACGGCTGCTATTATTCTGGTTAGCAAAAGGGGTTTGAATTTTTTGGTAAATCTTTATTTTCTGACCTCACAGATCTTACATATATACGTGTAATGTGCACCAGGTCCTGATTGATGGCCTGCATGACGCCTGTGCCGGTGCCAGGCAGCCTGTGGGATCAGCTGCTGTGGGGGATGCAAGTAACGCCCAGCCAGAGGTATGCATCTCATTTCAGTACACATCTGGCTTTAGCCTGATTTTTGGCTGAGTGTTTTCCACTCGTTTCAATGGCACATGCACACACTTTAACCTAGTTGTCATTTGTGGACTTCTTTCGATGCCGTTTTCACGTGGAAATGCACGTTGCATGCACATTGCTGACCAGCACCCTGTCTTTCTAGTGCTTCTGGGGCGCAGCTCAATACTCGAATTCAGAAGATGTACGAATGCATCAAGCTAACTCCCCCCACCTCGTTCTTAATACACACACACGCAGGACGGCTACACACTGCCCCCCCTGGACATGAGTGCAGCTCTGCAAGCACTGCAGCCTCAACCTGGGCGCCCAATTCGACACACAGTGCCCATTAAAGTTGTGGACGGGGACGATAGCAGCGTGGAATACGGAGTGATTTATGTTCGTCAGGTGCGTTCTTTTGGGTGTACGGTGTATGTGTGTAAAGACGCCGATGTCGCCACGTGCTCGTTTTTGTTATTAGGATGGCTTGCATGTGTGGATGGATGATCCAAATACCAGGTTGAAAACTCGGCGTCCAGCAAGCCAGTAGCAACTCAGATACTGCCACACAAAAGAGGCAGATGATTGACCAGTCATCTACCTCTCCACACAGGCCTGTGGGCATACTATTGCACCATGGCTAAAAATTAAACTCCCTAATCTAATTGCTTCCTCAATAAATCTTTAGATTACATCTGCAGGTACCTGCACCTAAAGCAACAACAACCTTGCACCTTCTTATCCCATTATTCAAGTGAATGACAGCAACTGACCGCGCATCGCCCCAGACGCCAGCGCAGTCATCTTTACGCTCTTGTTTTCTTTGAATGCCACGTCAGGGCAGGGCCATGATTCACAATATTATACTGGTCCAGACAGGTTGCAAAACACTGCATGGCAATGGTGCCTCATTGCAGACTCTTGCAAACACTGTACGTGACACTCTGCAAAACAAGGCAAACACTGCACTGCACTGGTACCTTATAGCTAAGACACCTGAAAATGCTGTACAAGAGAGTCTGCAAAACACAGCAAACATTGCTCAACACTGGTGCCACGTAGCAAATTCCTGCAAAAACTGTGTAAGAAGCTCCACAAAACACAGCAAACATTGCTCAACACTGGTGCCACGTAGCAGGCTCCTGCAAAAACTGTGCAAGAGATTCTGCAAAACACAGGAAACACTGCACAACACTGGTGCCACGTAGCAGACACCTGCAAATACTGTGCAAAAGAGTCTGCAAAACACAGGAAACACTGCACAACACTGGTGCCACGTAGCAGGCTCCTGCAAAAACTGTGTAAGAAGCTCCACAAAACACAGCAAACATTGCTCAACACTGGTGCCACGTAGCAGACACCTGCAAATACTGTGCAAGAGAGTCTGCAAAACACAGCAAACACTGCACACCACTGGTGCCACGTAGCAGGCTCCTGCAAATACTGTGCAGGAGAGTCTGCAAAACACAGCAAACACTGCACAACACTGGTGCCACGTAGCAGACACTGCAAAAACTGTGTAAGAAGCTCCACAAAACACAGCAAATACTGCACAACACTGGTGCCACGCAGCAGACACCTGCAAATACTGTGCAAGAGAGTCTACAAAACACGGGAAACACTGCACAACACTGGTGCCACGTAGCAGGCTCCTGCAAAAACTGTGTGAGAAGCTCCACAAAACACAGCAAACATTGCACAACACTGGTGCCACGTAGCAGACACCTGCAAATACTGTGCAAGAGAGTCTGCAAAACACAGGAAACACTGCACACCACTGGTGCCACATAGCAGGCTCCTGCAAAAACTGTGCAAGAGAGTCTGCAAAACACAGGAAACACAGCATAACACTGGTGCCACGTAGCAGGCTCCTGCAAACACTGTGTAAGAAGCTCCACAAAACACAGCAAACATTGCTCAACACTGGTGCCACGTAGCAGACACCTGCAAACACTGTGCACGACACTGTGCACAACATGCATGCCCCATTGCAGACCCCTGCACCCGTGGCCATGGCATTGCTGCCTTTGGGACCCACATTCCGAAACCAGATCCATGACATGTCCGCACAGCCCCCGTTAGCACAGGGCAAGGCCCTTGAGATCTCTCTGTTCCAGGGTGCAAGCGGTGTGCCTGAGGTGGTAGCACAGGTGTGTGTGTGTGTGTGTGTGTGTGTGTGTGTTTGTGTGTGTGTGTGTGTTTCTGGCTGTGGTAGCACGTCCTTTACAGTGCTGGACTAACACGTGTTGATAACTCTCCTTACTGATTGAGCGTGTATTAAAATGCGTTTGAAAGGTTGCGTGTATTTCATGGTGGCATAACTAAGCAGCAGCTGCACATGCTTGATAATGAATTAAGGAGTATTTAACTGCCAGTGCTAGACTCTCTAATGTGTATACTATTTATGTAGAAATTGTCTAGTTGTTTTTTTATTGCGTTTGTCCATTATCAGGCCGACACTTTTGTGTTGCATTAGGGTTGCACGTGAATGTGTTGACTTAGACAGATGCTACGGATCAAGCAAATTATAGGTACGCATGTATCATGCAGTGATGCATGTATCTTGCGGTGATGCATGCAGTGATGCATGCATCTTGCGGTGATGCATGAAGTGATGCATGCAGTTCTGCATGTATCATGCAGTGATGCATGTATGCAGGATGCATGCAGTGATGCATGTATCTTGCGGTGATGCATGTATACATGAGGTGATGCATGTATCTTGTGGTGATGCATGCAGTGATGCATGCAGTTCTGCATGTATCATGCAGTGATGCATGTATCTTGCGGTGATGCATGCAGTGATGCATGTATGCAGGATGCATGCAGTGATGCATGCAGTTCTGCTTGTATCTTGCGGTGATGCAAATGTCCAAGGTTCAAAGGTTGGAGAGCGTGACCTTTTAATGACTTCATAAATGGATTTGCTGCCAAATACCAACAACCTTAACTCGGTCTTGCCTACGCTCACACACAGGGGTCAGGCCCAACCGCAACGACAGCAACAGGGGGAAAGGAATTAAAACAAGGGTGGCTAGGCGCACCACATGCTTTGGTTTTTGCAGCTGCTGCACATGAGGCTAGCCAGAGGGCAGTTGAAGGTGTGGGTGGTCGAAAGCCGTCTAGAGCCATGCGTGTGTGCACACTGTGTCTGACGGTGCTTTACAGGTTTCCCTTCATGCTTATTTCTGTAATCACATATGCAGCTGTATGTTTGTGAGCATGATGCAGTGCAGCCTGTACAGTGTGTGTGTTTCATCTGACTGCAGCATGTACAGTGTGAGTCTCTCTGACTGCAGCCTGGGGAGTGTGAGTTTCCTCTGCCTGCAGCCCGGGTAGTGTGGTTTTTCTCTGACTGCAGTCATGTGCTCATAGGTCTGTTCCAGTGCTGCAGCCTGTGCAGGTGTATTCCCATCAATTCAAGGTTTTGGTCAATGCTGCAGGTGGCACTGACAGACCAGCTGCTGAGCAGTCACCCCCTCCCCCAGTGGTCAGTGGCTGGACTGTGGTGGACAAACAGAGCAACGTGTCCTCCAAAATTAACTTTTGGCACGATAGGGTGCATCTGAACACCCCTCTGTATGTGCGTGGGCGTACTGCGTTCCAGGTATGGTGTGGGACACGTCCTGCTATGATTGTTGTTGCATAGATCAGAGCAAATGAATGTGTTGCTGCGTTGATCAGAGCAAATAAATATGGTGTGGGACACGCCCTGCTTTAAATGTTGCTGCGTAGATCAGAGCAAATAAAGAGGCTGCTCTCTTTTTATTTTTGCTGCGTTGATCAGAGCATATAAGTATGGTGTGGGACACGTCCTGCTTTGATTGTTGCTGCGTAGATTAGAGCAAATAATGAGGCTGCTCCCTTCTCTTGCATTAAAGTTGAAATAGCATGGGGAAAATACATATTATTGCAAGGTTTGTATGTTTTCTTCCGGAATGAACACATCATTTCTCGATGAACACATTACTCCTGAATGATCACATTACTCCTCCATGAACACATTACTCCTCCATGAGCACATTATTTCTGACATCCAGACTTGTCATCACGTCATGCTCTTACCTCCCTGTCATACAAATCAGGCTCGATATCTTGCCTCCTTTTTTTCTCTGTGAAGCACCTCGTAGCTTGGTACCAGATACCCTGCTCTGCCACATGTCCCTGGTTTCCCAACACAACATACCGCATAACGTAACCATAAATGTTTGTTAACCTTTTCAGGAGAAGTTGTATGCTATCTGATGTTAAGGTGGCCCCTAGTCCTCAATTAATTCAGGGAATGGGTTTCCACTGCCTGCTTATTCTTTGCCCTTTCTTTCTTGTATCTTCGTTGTAAGAAGAATCTTTCTCATCACAGCTCCTCATATTTTGTCTCCTCAGGTACACTTCATGCTACTGGATCAGCTGGACGTGCCCATCCAGGCAAGCGTGAATGTGCAGCGCCACGTGGCGGCCACTGTAAACGCCGTCTTAAAGCCGACCGGTAATCTCGCCACCTTGTAACTCCTGCAAATTAGTCTTATTTGTTACTGCCCGAATAACATTTTGCTGACCGCGCCGTTGCCTCATTGTTCGACACTCGCTACGTGCTCGCCATTCATGCACAGTACGCTGTCCGTATAACACAAAACGCTCCCTGACTAGTCTGCGCAGGACGCTAAAAATATCATCTTTACTATCTGCTACAATTTCCTTTTGTTCAAATGCTACATATTTGTTTGTATCTAAATGCTATCTGATTGTTACATAAACAGCCTGCCCTTCATCAAGCACCGATGCTCTGCTGTGCTTCAAAGCAGGGCAAGCCTGTACAGGCATCCACCCAAACCAGCTTACGCACATGTGCATGCAGGCGCAGCAATATCTCAGCGGACTGGTTCTGGAATTGCCCATGTTCTCCGTGACTCCTTTCAATGGAACTTGGATGGCCAAGGCGGCTCTCCAGCTCTGCCCGTGCATTCGGTGCGTCCCTCAAATGCACATGATTTTGTGCAAAGCCCTGCCTGTCCATAGTTTGTCCAAAGCCCTCCAAAGCTTTCCAAAGCCCTGCCTGTCTATCTTGTGTGACTTTGTCCAAAGCCCTACCTGCCTATCTCTTGTGAATGTTGTCTGAATGAGTCTGTGCAAAGCCCTGCCTGTCCATCTCGTGTGTTTAAAGCCCTCCAAAGCCCTCCAAAGCCTTCCAAAGCCCTGCCTGTCTATCTCGTGTGACTTTGTCTAAAGCCCTAGCTACCTATCTCTGTGAATGTCGTCTGAATGGGTTTGTGCAAAGCCCTGCCTGTCTATCTCGTGTGACTTTGTCCAAAGCCCTAGCTACCTATCTCGTGTGAATGTCGTCTGAATGACTTAGTGCAAAGCCCTGCCTGTCTATCTTGTGTGACTTTGTCCAAAACCCTAGCTGCCTATCTCTTGTGAATGTCGTCTGAATGAGTCTGTGCAAAGCCCTGCCTGTCTATCTTGTGTGTCAATGGGTTGAGAATCCAAAATGCTGAATGTTGACTGTATCATCACCAAATGTGTTGGTTTATTCCTCAGCGCTCCACGTGCCTTCTCCTCCTGTTGTCAGGGTCATAAAGTTCGTAGCAAAGAAACGCGGCAGGTCACAGCATGCTTGCCATACTTTCTGGATAGACACATATATGCGTGTTTTGACTTCAAGGTCATCTATCAAAATTATAATTGTCCACAGCTGTACGGTTTAAGTAAATGCTAGCAGGATCATGTTTTCTGTTTTTTGGTCAATACAAGATGCTGGGTATATAAAGGTCTAGCTCGCTTCACCGCACATGACTCACCACACGCTTCGTGTTTGCAGGTCAATGTTGTGGTCGAGGCAGGACTTGGCCAAAGCTTACTCACCCTGATGTCTGAGGATGTATGTGTGGTGGAGGGAGCCCCATGCAGTGCCACACTGTCCTTGTCATTGCTACTCATGGTAAGCAGCTTGTGTGTGGTGAGATTGTCTGCAGTGCTACGCAGTCCTTGTCATTGCCACGCCGCATGAGCCATGTCGCCTGCAGTCATGGCCAGGAATGCAACATGTTTGGTGAAGAGAGAGGAAACAGAGCCGCATGCTGTGTCAAACATGCCTTGGATCTGCCACTGAAGTCCGCAATGGGATTTTTTATGACGCAGTACATGTCAATGGGGTGCTGGTTGAAAGCAAGAGTTACAAATCCTGGTGACTATTAGCAAAGAAAAAGAAAAAAGAAAAAGCTACGCAGGCAGTGTAAACCACTCCCCACATTAATCAAGGAAAAGGTCATGTTCACTTCCGTACGCAAATCCATATCTTAAATGAAGACGTGAAACTTTGCTTGTGGGTCTGCAATGTGCACGGGACTTGCCAGCGTTAGAAAATGACGCATACCAATCCTTGTCTCCTTATTGGACTCAATCTGTGGGCTGTGTACTAGTATGGTACATGCTGTTCCTTCTTCCTCTCACTCTTTCTATCACTTTCTTTTCACCAGTCTCATAACCGCCTTCAATAACTTTTGCTTGTTTATTGTCCTGATAAGGACCACAGCAATGCACCTACCACATGCACTGAGTTTTGTCTGCTCGGAATATGCAAACCCACTCCCACTGTGTGTATGTGTGCTTGCGTGCTTGTGTGCACTCTCCCTCAGGTGTGCAGCGGCCCCATAGCCCCCACAGGAATTCAGCTTGCGACATCCAGCCTCCACTGCAGCATTTCACCCTTGCAGCTCACGCAGCAACAACAACAGCAGCAAGATCGGGTAGCAGCCGGCATAGCTGGTGCCACTCGTAGGACAAGTAAGAGGCGCAGGGGAGATCAGGATGCCGACAGAGGTGTGGGTGATGAGGCTGGACCTAGTGGTGCAGACGGAGCAGGAGCAACAGCAGGAGCAGCTGCATCAGCATCAAGAGCAGCAATTGGCACTGAGGAGGCGGACAACGACGCCCAAGACATGGACGCGGAAGGAATAGAAGGTGGCGGGCTAGGTGGCACCTTCACCATTGCCCAAGTGCTACAGTCCTATTCACCAGGGGTGACTGCTAATGCAGCAGATGACCCTCTTCACCAACAGCACCAACAGCAGCAGCAGCAGCAGCAGCTGCAAGCCCTGCTGCCCCATCCCTCCCTGCAGGGTTATGGTGTGCGTGGCTGTGTGCTGCATGCAAGTGACGGTGGGTTGTGCTGTGTGCTGCATGCAAGTGATGTGTGTGTGGGTTGTGCTGTGTGCTGCATGCAAGTGACGGTGCGTGGCTGTGTGCTGCATGCAAGTGACGGTGGCTGTGTGCTGCTTGCAAGTGATGTGTGTGTGGGTTGTGCTGTGTGCTGCATGCAAGTGATGTGTGTGTGGGTTGTGCTGTGTGCTGCATGCAAGTGATGTGTGTGTGGGTTGTGCTGTTTGCTGCATGCAAGTGATGTGTGTGTGGGTTGTGCTGTTTGCTGCATGCAAGTGATGTGTGTGTAGGTTGTGCTGTGTGCTGCATGCAAGTGATGTGTGTGTGGGTTGTGCTGTGTGCTGCATGCAAGTGATGTGTGTGTGGGTTGTGCTGTGTGCTGCATGCAAGTGGTGTGTGTGTGGGTTGTGCTGTGTGCTGCATGCAAGTGATGTGTGTGTGGGTTGTGCTGTGTGCTGCATGCAAGTGATGTGTGTGTGGGTTGTGCTGTGTGCTGCAAGCAAGTGACGGTGCGTGGCTGTGTGCTGCATGCAAGTGACGGTGGCTGTGTGCTGCATGCAAGTGACGGTGGGTTTTGAGCAAGGAAAATGGTTTGGTTGATCAGGGATAGATGATTTGCATAGCACCTCTTGCCTGGCCCTACAGGAACACACACAGACACACATACACACACACACACACACACACACGCACATGTACATGCACACCACGCGCATCACACGCCCACACACACACACACACACACACACACACACACACACACACACACACACACACACACACACACACACACACACACACAACACACTTCCAAACAACAGGTGGACAGGCAGAAGTTGTGTTGAGCTTGGTGGATGACCAAGGGTGCCTTGTCGGTGAGGAGGGCAAGGTGGAGGTGGTTCCCCTGGCAGGTGTGGTCATGCACATACTTTGCCCTGTCATTTATGTCAGCCCTCAAAGACCGAGTCGCTTCGACCCCACATGTTAGACCCCACAATTGCAGTATCTATTGACTGGACAGGATAGGCGGTCTCGGGCTTAGAAAGGCTGGTGATGAGGCTCTTACAGAATTGGCCAAAACCATACTTATATAATTATATGCGTATCTACAGTGCACTTACAGTGCAGGGCAAACTTTATCATATGTTTCTGTAGGTGAGTGCATGTGTGTTAAATGTGTCTGGGTACATAGCGCGGTAGGAGTCAGAATGGAAGGTGACACAAAGGAGTGACAACTGCTCAGCAATGATCATGGCTAGATAGCACAACGTTGTATCTGGTGAGGTTGTATATCAATTGATGAGTCTGAATGCCTTGGTGGGTCCAATGAACGTGTGGGTTCAATGAATAGAATGTGTCAACATGCATACACGTGACTGATGATGCTTTTGAATTCCCATGACAGGTATGGGCTGGTGCAGTGCTTTGACATTTGCACGCTGATGCTGTTCATCTTTTTTGGGTTTGTGGCTTCATTTTCTCAGACGTTGTGACACTGAAGCACATATTATACTCACTTTTGTGTAAGCACTGGCTTTTTCGCCTGGCAGGGCCCTTGCATTGCCAGCACTTATTTGTCCAATGCTCCGCACTTCTTGTGCCAACAAATATGGCTGTAGCTATGTACAAGCACCCACCAGTTTCCTCACGACCTTTTTTCAGGCTGGATGCCCGGCTTGGACTTTGAAAAGACGCCCAGCATGGCTGCAAGCCGAAACGATAACCCCAAGTCCGTGCAGTGCAAGAAGGGTAAAGCTAACTTCATCATCAAGGTAGTTACCGTTCTTTCCTTTTGTTCTTTCCTTTCGTTCTTTCCTGGGCGGCTCGCCCCATCTCCTCCTCCACCTTTCCCGCCTTTCCCGAATACGTTCCCACTCGAAGACCCACCACCACCTCCTGAAAAGACAAACCAGCAACCCTGTGTCGCTTATGCTGTCGCAGAGCCAGCTAATTTTGCAGTTTGAGATGAAGCACAATACTGCGAGAGTACAAATCCGCTGTTTGCTATTTGGCCTGCATACCAACCTATTTTTGCTTCTCTTGACCCCTTCAATAGCCAACCTCATTATTCAATAAATGCTGATCCCAATTGCCCAAATGTAATTTTTCCCTTGTCTGCATCCAAGGGACAGTTATTTATACGTTTTGCGCTTACAATATGCTCTTTAGTTTCTCTAGAAGAGCTGCTGTTACCCAAATAGGCTGGCTTTATATCGTTCAAGTATGCATCAAGCACGCAGCAACTTGCATCTATCAAACAAAGCCGATGGCGCAGCTGTGCACACGTAAAATATTGCTAATCTGACACTGATTCGATGGCACACACAGGTCCCTGCTGGCATGGCTGCACGTGCACATGCCCCTTCTGCTGCCCCACAGCGGCTTCTCATAAAACCTGTCAGGCCCTACGAAAACGCCCTCCCCATCGTGCTGGAGCTGCAGCTGAGCCCTGGGTCTTACCCCACACATATGGTATGTCCGCGCACGCAAGCATGCACACAGGCTCACACTTGGAGACAAGGATGCCATTCCCCTGAAAGGACGGTGCTGTCAAATATCTGTAAGCCACGTCTTCAAGATATTTTTGTCCAGAGCGTATGTAGTATTGCCTGACGGAGCACAGCGCAATCCTCTTTGCTCTCAGACTATATTTCATGATATATCTCCACCGCAGCATTCTGCTCACCTCTTCATTTTGACCATACAGTTGTACCGTCACTCACACCTGTGTATTTACTGACGACCTTATGCATATTCACTCTTTGGGTGGTATTTTGTCCCAAAAAAGGCTTGGCCTTCTGCATGCGCGCAGATTAATTCAGTTTTGTTTGTGCTTCTGTGCATCTCGCTGTTTTCAGGTCCTAGACACTGTCCCAGAGTTGCAGAAAAGCTGGAGCGGTGAGCCGCCGGTGTATGAGCAGTCAAACACGACCCTTGTCAGTGACCCTCAACAGCCAGCATTACCTAAGTTTGAGGTGCGCTTGTTTTATGTCTGACAGAGGTCTCTGCCTTCCAGTGCGAGCAAAACGTGTTTTCAGTTTCCTGTGTGTGTGTGTGTGTGTGTGTGTGTGTGCGTGTGCGTGCGTGCGTGCGTGCGTGCGTGCGCGTGTGCGTGTGTATGTGTGTGTCTGTAAGTAATAGGTTGTTTAGGGCTGAGTGTGAAATGAAACCTGCTCTCTCATTTGACTCGTCTTATGTGTCTGTTGGGTAGTTACTGAGGTGACTTTTGGGCTCCCAGCGCATATATTTTCTAGCCCTCAGGCTCACACCTGCGTCATACAATGGCCTCTACTCAATTGTGTTCGTTCATGATGACACATAATGTGCAAAGACTCTTGAGTATATAATACCACTCCTGTGAACTATCCCACCTGCAAAGGTTTGCGTGCTTCAGCATGAAAACTAATTTTTCTGATCCTTTGTCACCCAACATGTTCAGCGTGTCTCATCATGAAACACCGTTCCTGTTGCGTGTCTCATCATGAAACTCGTGTCTCATCATGAAACAGCGTGTCTCATCATGAAACAGCGTGTCTCATCATGAAACAGCATGTCTCATCATGAAACAGCGTGTCTCATCATGAAACAGCGTGTCCCATCATGAAGCACCATTCCTGTTGCCACCCATTTAGGTTCGCGTGCTAAATGGCAGCAACGAGCTGGTACCGGCAGCTGATCTTGTTCCTGTGACCCGCTCTCTTCAAGCTGTGTGGCAACAGCGCCGCTTACATTTGGCAGGGGGGGGCGAGGCAATGAGAGAGGTGGACGGGGAAGAAGACGGGGAAGGCCCGCCAGAATTCAGCATCGACACGCAAGAAAGGAGGCTGCGTGTGGTGTGGGAGGAGGTGGCAGTGGGAGAGGGGTGGTGTGAGGCTCCGCAGGTGTCTGCCTGGGGGGGAAGCATAGCCATTTTTGAGCAGGGCTCGGTACCACTGCCTAGGAGGATGGGGACCTTCAGGATTGCTGTGCGGGCAGCAGGTACACGTGTATATGGTGGGGTATCAGGTTCGGATTAATGTGGTGGGGTATCAGGTTCGGATTAATGTGGTGGGGTATCAGGTTCGGATTAATGTGGTGGGGTATCAGTTTCAGATTAATGTGGTGGGGTATCAGGTTCAGATTAATGTGGTGGGGTATCAGGTTCGGATTAATGTGGTGGAATTTCCCTTCTTTCACGCGTTCGCACCATCTAAAATGAAAATCAGATGCTTACGAGATGCAGCCATTGTGATTGAGAATCTGCAGCGTAAAATTACTGTTGCAAAGCATTTTGTGCTGTTTACGCATTGTCTTGATCGCAGCTAGATGCTTTGCTAGTAGATGACTGCAACCTTGGCGCATTCTTTCTTCCGCAGGCCTTCCTTCTACTTTCACCAGTGCTATTGATGTGGAAGCTGCGTTACCGGTTTGTGTGGGCTTGTTCAACAGCGAGCTGGACGCACAGGTTGCCAAGATGAAGGCTGACAAGCAGGTGAATGAATCAATGGTATGGGAGGCACCTGGAGTGCTCAAACAGGTAAGTTGGCCTTTCCTGCAACTTAGGGTTATCTGCTCTCATGTGCAATGTGTGCTCATGGCATCAAAGGACGTAGAATGGAC
>Ga0307968_1002657_pt1:10000-14919 | contig 14919 bp, 17 predicted proteins | sample OrgLakmetagen650_FD_201834 | JGI IMG/M metagenome (GOLD analysis project Ga0307968, IMG submission 201834) | Saline water microbial communities from Organic Lake, Antarctica - #650 | ecosystem: Environmental > Aquatic > Non-marine Saline and Alkaline > Saline | place: Antarctica... | reverse complement strand
CACACACACACACACACACACACACACACACACACACACACACACACACACACACACACACACACACACACACACACACACACACACACACACACAGGATGCGCTTCGCAAAGAGGTCCGTGGCATAGGCGGGTTAGAGCATGCAGACTACAGGGCCTTCCGCAATGAACGCAGAGTGTCAGAGAGCCGAGGCTTTATTGATGGAGACCTGATTGAGACGTTTTTGGACTTCAGCCCAGCGGTTGTACAAAAGGTGGGTTTGGACCTCAGCCCAGCGGTTGTACGTACGTGGTGTGTGTGTGCACACGTGTGTGTGTGGGTATGGGTGTGCGCGTGTGCGTGCCATTGTGTGTGCCTGTACCAACCTCGGTGTTGTAAGGACACGAAAAGCTACACCTTTAAGGTGCTTGCATTGTACAGCGTGTTTCATTACTGCTCGCAGTTTGCTTGCTTGCATTGTGGAGTGGACTTTGAAACAGATTTATCATGCAATTTTATGGGACTGTTAGAGCACTAATGCGCGTGCACACACACACACGCACACACACATACACACACAAACACAAACATACATGCATACGAACATGCAAACGCACACAAACGCACACACACAACATAAATACATATACCCAAACGCAAACGCACACTAACACAGGTGGTGTCCAACATGGGCTCAAGTTTTAACGTTGAAGAAGTCACAAGGAGAGTGGAAGAGCTGGCAAGGTTGCACTGAAGGGGCTTGGATGAAGTGTATACATACATGTGTGTGTGCGTGTGTGTGTGTGTGTGTGAGAGAGAGTGTTTGTGAGGGTTGATGTGTCTTCTGCACATAAAGGGCTTGAAGGCTTTGGCTGAATAGCGATTGTGGTTACTTCAGCTCCTGATCAAGAGCCGTTCTCAGGGTAAAACCTCAGGCATTACTGACTTTTTCGAGGCAGGATGTTGCATACGTCTTGAAGGCTCCAGCTTTCAAAACTAACTTTTTCGCTAGGTCATGTCACGTTTCTTTTGTAATCATTTGGGTGGAGTTTCTTACGTCCAGGGACTCAGCAGCGGCATCTCGATTGCAAGCATGCAGACAAAAGGAAGAGCAAGTTGTCTGTTCAATCGCCATCCTGGATACGACAAAAGGGGGAAATATGCAGGCGTGACCACTCCCCACACTAATTTTGGAAAAGAGCCTCTTTGGTATCGGGTACCATAATACTCCTCCACCAAAAAGATAAGAAAATATCAACGGGAATCAGGCGGGTCGCAGGCTTGATGTGGAACCAGCTCCTGATAACTTGTCTTGAAGAGTTGATAAAGGTAATGGAATACGTCTGGTGTGGATAAGTTTAGCGGTATAGTTGACTGAATGCAAATGAAGCTTCGGAGCAAATTTCTTAGCTTTGAGTTTGAGAGTCAATACACAACTCCTTAAAATGCTCCATTGTGTGATCGTTGCAGATGGTGTAGAGTGCCACCCACTACCTACTCCAAAAGGATGGTGCAGAGGGTAGCAGATCCGGAGGCTCCTTGAAGGATGGAGCAGAGACCTTTTTGCTGTTCCTTCGCGGCGCTCAGCCGGTTCTAGGTTTAGTTTATTTTGGATTACAAAGGCCTCTAGCCTGGCGCGCATGGCTGCTCAACCTATGGGTCCCAACAAATAAATAAATCAAAAAGATCGACAGCTGCACTAATAAATTTGTAGACTTCTGAGTTATGTTGAAAAACAAAACCTTTGATATCAAACGATTGGATGAACTGGTGCCGTAAATGTTCGGTGCCGATACATGAAAATATAACGTGTTTCTCATCTTGAATATATTCCCCATTTTCACACAAATTGCAAACACGTGCACTCCTGTCCAGACTCCTGCCGTATAAACCAGTTTCACACTTCAACCCATGTCCTCGAATCCTGAACCGAGCTACGTTCCTCATGATACTTTTGCTCAGAGCCATTTTCAAATACTCCGGCAAGACAAATGGTGCACATGCATCAGAAACCGGTCTCTCAGGCAAAGCAAACCAGTTGTGATAAGCCACAGACTTTTTTAAACAAGAGCAAGGATATTGACCATGTGCCTCTCTCCAAACTGCCTGATGCCTGAATCTCAAGACTATGCGCAAATTAGAAATATTCAGCTTCCTGCATTGTAATAAGTCACTTCTGTATACAGTGCCATTTTGCAAATCACCAAAAATCATCCTTCATCTGTCTAGTCCAACAATTAGAAGCACCAGAATTCCCAAGGGAAATGTCTGCTTTCATAACATCGCGTAAAGTATTGCTGTTTAAATTAACCATCCTGTTCCAAAATTTGACAGCTGACCTGAACCAGTAAAATCGCAAGGGTTCCTGCGCGCATTCTCGAAGCACACACCAGTTTGCAGAAGTAGATTAAATTCCCAAAATTCTCTTAAAAAACGCCATGTATGTGTGCGACCTGCAAAGGGTTGCTGAAACCATTGTCATGCTTCAGAAATTGCGTAGACCAAATCTGACTGGCATACATGCCAGCTGACAACGCATACGTCTTGAAAAGCCACAACATCGCATGAGTCCTGTCAGAAATCCTCTTTTCAATACCAAACTCTTTCACTCTACGTAAAGCTGCATGAAAAGGCCTCAAAGCATGGGTCGCAGCATGGTGTAAGTTGATGTGCTTATCAAATAACATTCCCAGGTAGATAAAATAATCTCTCTTTTCAAGCTCCTGATTGTAGAGACGAAAAACAGGAACTGCGGAATTTCGGTACGCATTAAAATAAACTATATAGGGCTTCTGCACATTTACTGTAAGTCCTTTCCTGGCATACAATTCAAGCCGTCTCAACATTTTCTGCAATTGGACTGGGTCATTAGCTGTCAGGGTCAGGTCGTCAGCATAGAGCATGTGAGTTACCCTGAGCCCCTCAGTGCCAGTAACAGCACCCATAAAGCCAGACACAAACTCATCATCCACATCATTGATAAAAAGGGAAAAGAGGAGAGGAGATAAAGGACAACCTTGTTTTACACCTCTTAAAGGCACAGTGGAATTACTGGTACTGGTAGTTTTGGCACCATCAATCAAAACATACTCGTCTCCATTGTACATTTGTTTGATAACATTGACAAGGTGAGTGGGCATCCTGATATTATTTAAATGACCACCCAAAGGTGTGGTCTGTCAATAGTGTCATACGTTTGTCTAATATCAATAAAGGCCGTGTGAAGGTGGGAACAATCCTTTGGTTTAATCTGTTTGGCAGCGTAGACTAAGTGCCTTAAAATGAACATAGGCTGGATCGTGCTACGGTCTGGATAGAAGCCAAATTGCGTGTCAGGAACTTTTCGGTTCTCGACACACCACTTGGTCACTAGTTCTCTCAAAATGTTGGCGTAGAGTCCATACAAAGTCCCGCTCACAGCCAACATGCGGTGATTGTTGGGATCAAGCTTAGAGCCTTTTTTGTAAAGGGGGGAGATCTTGGCTTTTTTCCAACAAGCAGGAATACGTTTCTCACTCAAAGCAACGTGAATGAGGTTGGCCAGGTAAGGGACAATCGCATTTTTATCTTTCTCATTACCTGGGTAAGCGTACTTCAAAAAAGGAGCAGAGAAATCTTCAAAACCAGGTGAAGAAGAGGCAGTCATCTTACCCAAAAATTTGAAGACCAGGCACGTCATAACAGCGAGACTCGGACAGTCAAAGGCATCGGCAGTTCTGTTCATACCTTGTGAAATACGACCAGTGAAATACAGCCGGTTCTGAGTAAAAGTAAAAGTAAAAGTCTACGCTGGAAGTCACTAGCGTGCATTAAGGAAAGGCTTTTAACTAGTGCTCACACTAGCCAGAACCCCACCAAAAAGGTTTTTTTTTTTTTTTTTTTGGTGGGGGTTCTAAGTTCTAGTGTCCTCACAGTACTTGATCTCAATGAGGTGGCTGTAGTCTACGTCATGGATGTATTGTTGACTGGCGAGGACCGGTCACAGGCCTATCAGCCGAACGGTTTGGCTGATGGTTTCCCCACATGGCATGTAAATCTAAATGTATTTAGGCTATACTATTCTTTTAGCCTACGTCAGGAGTATGCTAAGATCTTTGGGTCGGTGTTTCTGTGGAAGGTCGACCTACTAATGGCTTGCGGTGCTACTGAGGTGCTCCCGGTCGTCTCACCCAATTGCCCCCTGCCACTCCAAAGTATACATCCCCTATATTACTAGTAGTGTGCAGCTTTTTTATTTCGCACAGATGGGAGCAACCAGTACAACATCTGGACGGCTGGAGGTAAGCCTGTTTTTGTTTGAGAACGCCATGTTATGTCTCTCAATGATGACGACATCTCTTATTTACATATGTTGGCACCCACAGAGGATATTCAGGGCACTGTTTAGTAGCTGTGGGCAGAGGGGAAAAAATTAGAGTCATCGAGCGTTAAAACCATATTGAGCTCAATCATCCTCGAGGATGAGGAACACATTTGTTGGACTATCCGCATGAACATTGTGTGAGCCCTCGCACGCAGCACCACCAGCTGGTTTTTCCACATTCCACATCAATATGAAGATAGCCCAACCCGGTCAGTGGGGAATGGTTTTTCCACTGCCTGCGTATCTTCTTCTTTTGTATGGTGTGGCCTCTTTTGTAGCTGAGTGCTCAGCCCTTTTCCCTTAATTTCTTCTAGCATCTTCTTGGTTTGGTTTCAGGCTCTTTCCAAGCTTCCGCTTAGATGCCCCGAAGAGGCATATACAGCGATGGAACCTTGTATTAGTTCGCTATAATGTTGGCAATTCCGAGTTTGTGTAGAGGGTGCATGTGTGCTTGCAGAGCATAGTACGGCATGGCACACAAACAAGAGCAACGATCTGAAAGTAAAGGACCAGCACACATTCCACTACCTTGCATGTCCTGAAGCTCATTTCACTCTAACCACTTTCTAAAGAAAAG
>Ga0307968_1002657_pt1:0-5000 | contig 14919 bp, 17 predicted proteins | sample OrgLakmetagen650_FD_201834 | JGI IMG/M metagenome (GOLD analysis project Ga0307968, IMG submission 201834) | Saline water microbial communities from Organic Lake, Antarctica - #650 | ecosystem: Environmental > Aquatic > Non-marine Saline and Alkaline > Saline | place: Antarctica: Organic... | reverse complement strand
CACGAGTGGTATAGCATCAATTTGGGGGCAGGGCCAAAAATCGAGGTTTCAATATTCCAGATCCATTCTGCATAGAAAAAAAGGGGCTGACTTCCAGATCTCTACGCCTGGTGCGTGCATCTTTTTTATCCGCTACTTTTGTGAAAATTTCAGGTTTTTCTTCTGAAGATTTTCTATTTGGGGCAGAATGGTTTGATCTGGTGTGAACTGTGTTGAGCAAAATACGGCTAGAACGACGGCAAAGGGGGCGCATGTGTTTTGAAGCTGCAAGTCCCAAATACATAGGGTTGGCCAGAACCGTATGTACACACCGTATATGACCGTATGTTTGGTGATTTCCCTGCCAAAAATACCGTATACTAACCGTATATATATATGGTTCTGGCCAAGCCTACAAATACAGGAAGCTAGCTTTTCTGTATGCTGGGCGCTGAAGTCATTAAATCCCAATGCTCTGAAGCATACATTGAGTGTTTAATAATATGTCCATTTTGGGTCATAATGTCTCCAACAGTTTTGTCCGTTTAAGGATTAATTTACAAAAGCAAGGCGTGGACACGATGGCTATCTGACAAATGAACATTCAATTTTGCATAAACCCTTCTATTACATATTTGTGTTTCTTTGGGCACCTTTCATTTGTACACATAAATATAGCATGCCGATCAAACACAGGAATCCTGAAGAGAGTGATAACAGGGATGTGCCTCACGCTCTGTCCTTTATTGCAACCAGGGATGGTTAATACGTATCTGGCGTACTGCTGACCCATTTGACGTATTTTACATCGTATTTTTCGTACTATAAAAATCCGATTGCATCATACGATTTTGGGCACTTGGCTAAGTTTTAGCTCCTGTGTCCTCAGAGGGACTCCCAACCCCTTAAAACGCTGTTCAACCATTTCTGCAACCACCTCCTTGATTTTTTCCAGTGAGTTTTTTGTGCTTTCCCTCCGGTGAGCTTTGCGTGCTCATACACCAACAGCCGGGCTTTGCTTGATGAAGTGCTCGCTGATGCGGGATGCTGGGAGGGTTAGCTGATGCTGGCTACTGGGAGGGCTGCTGGGAGGGCTCACTGATGCGGAATGCTGGGAAGACTCGCTGGTGTGGGGAGGGAATGTCCGGGGGCCGAATGGGTTGGTTAGGGCGTTTGGGGCAAGCCCCCCGGTACCCCTCCAAAAATCAAAACGCATCTATCGTAAGATGCGCGCATCTCGTATTTTGCATCATACTCATCGTGTTGGACGTTTGGCAAAAACGAATAATATAACCCAGTAGCAACTAAACAGGCAAGAAATACAACCGCACCTACTTGCGCTTCACCGTCAGGTTCAAAAAACGAAGGCATGAACATGAACTTGATTTGCCGTGTGTGCTTGTTCCTTGGTTCCCTCCAATCTTGTGCCAGCTGTATTTCATGTGTTTTAATTAAACAGTGGTCGCAAGTGACCAAAAAACTGTGGCAGCAATGTAAATGATATAACCGTATCAGCTCTTGGTGTAAATAGGTCTGTGCTTACGAACTGAACCTCCTCGCAATTCAAGGGTTACAATAGGGGGGACAGTCTTCGGCTAGTTTACTAAGCTGATTGGCTGCTGGAGGGTCTTTTTCAGCCACAGACAATTCCAATTACTAAATTATGCTTGCAGGTTAAAGAATGGTCATCTTACATCAAACACTCCCAGTTTGAATACACCATGTATTTGTGTGGATGTATGCACACAGGTGTTGCTGCAAGTGCTGTCCAACGTGGAGAGCCCTGAGGATCTGCACTCTTTCTTCTGCACCAGTCGTGGTGCAATGAACATGGCAGCTGACCCAGTGCTGAAGGCGTACTGGTTAGCAAAGCACCGTCAATCGAGAGCAGTGGACTTGGCTGCAAGGAAGGGTGGTGCTGATGTCTTGCTTCACTTGTTGCAAATTGGTGCTGTGTCCGCCACGGAAGAGACACCATATGCTAGTTGTTATGTTTTTGATTATGTCACTCCAATTGTGGTTGCAGTCAGAGAGGACCTCCCTGAAATAGTCGTGTTTCTTTTGCGTAGAGGTGACGTGCGTGCTGACGTGGCTAATATTACGTCCGCTCTTTTTCGTGCAGCATACCTCAACCATGTCGAGTGCTTGCAGGCCCTCCTTGCTCCTGACTCACCTGTGAATGCCAACAGCCTTGATGCGTATGGTCAGCCTCCGTTGTCATCGGCTGCTTTGCCTGCTAATTTTGAGGCTGCTCAGCTTTTGTTGTCACGGGGGGCTGTGTGCACTGTGCAAGTTGGTTATGGAAATACACTACTTCATCATGTTTGTTCTTCATCAGATAAAAAAGCTGTGCGAGCTCAGATACTGGGCGTGTTTCTAGATTCTGGTGGTGATAGCGTGATGAATGCACAAAATAACGGAGGAACCACACCTCTGCACTGCGCAGTATTTCATGATTTGCCTGAGTGCTGCGAGATGCTATTACGTGCAGGAGCAGTGGCCTCCTTGAGCATCCGTGATAGATTTGGTAGGACACCTTTGGATGCCGCTATTCCTTATAAAAGAAGTTGTCAAAGCGTGCTGGCACGCTACGCAAACAACGGGTGATGTTGCTTGTGGATGTCGGATTCTTGCAATGAGGACATGTTTAGCTGTGTCAGAAGGTGCACTGTGGAAATTGACTTTAACAGTTGGGTCTTAAGGTGTGTCGCTGTGCTTTTGCAATCCACCAGCTCTGCATTGAAAGTGTTCTGTTTTAAACAGATTTTATATAAATTTCACGGCAGAAAAGTGCTACGCAGGCAGTGAAAACCACTTCCCACATCAATTAAGGAAAAGGAGCCACTTTGGTACTACCGGGTACCGTAAAAGTCCTTAAAAAAATAGAAGAGAATTAATGGGAATCAAGAAGGTTGCAGCAGGCTTATAATCTCTCGTGATTGTCGTATTAAAAAGGCTTTGGAGTGTAGCTTCTGCCCAGCCGCGACAGAGTGACTTTAGGAAGGGTAGGTAGCACTTATTGTGCCGATCCCTGCTTTTGAGCCCTTGTTGTGTACAATGCGATTGCATCCTTTTGCTTTTTACTTGCTACCACTCAGCCTTTTCAATTGCACACAGATCCCTTGAACAAACACCTTCAAATGCCTTGGCATGCTGTGTGACAGAAAGATCAGTCTGAGCTTTGCAGCTGACACAGCTTTGCGACCATCCATAACTGGCACTTTCCGAGTCAAGCATTTCGTCAAGATCGTGACCTTGCCAACAGGGTATATGCATGATTATGGCCTCTCAAGACTTCCTGCTGAAAAGAAACGAAAAAGAAAAAATAGTGCAAATACTACCGGCATGGACTAGAAAATGATGTTGTTTTGTGTTCTGCACCACCCAATGGATGCAGAGACACACAACATCCCACCAGGAGAATGAAACTAAGTTTTTGAATGGGGATCAGGCGGGGCTAGCCTGCACACCACCAGGAGTATTGTTCAGGTATTTGTGGGGGTTGTGTTCAATGTCTCGTCTCGTTTGTATGGGATTGTTGCAATTCCTGCTGGCATTTTTCATATGCGAGTCTGGATTGGGACACTCCTTACTTACAAAAAGGCACAGCGATGGGCAGTCCACTGCAGAAATGGCTGTTGACAGTGTTAGAAGGATGTTGGAGGTTAGGCCTTCTTGGTGTGTCATACGTAAGTGTGGATTGGAACCCCTACAGCTCAATTGGTTTTGCTGGTAATGCGGCTATACAATTCTTTAACCCAATCCAACAGCAACACAACGAAAAGGGTTTGCTGACTTGCAGCTGCGCTCAAGGTTTAATCAATGCTGGTCAGCTTTTATTCTTTCTGCCACAATCATGTGTTAACAAACTGAAGCTGTGCAGAACTGTAAGTCCATTGTCATAGCAAATCACTGTCACTGCAAAGTATAAGTCTCAGCACAACAATCTGTTACTAGAAAGAGAGAGAGAGAGAGTTTATTGAAGAATGGTTTTAAGCCAGGGTCGAGTCTCTCTCGAGCAAAGGCTGGGAACTGCACTACAGACTGCAATTTTCCTGATACTCTCTCTCTCTTTCTCTGCTGTTTCTCAAATCCGACTTACTTGACACACTGACGTTTACTATACCACACACACTCTAGTCGGCTGCCGCGCCTCTCCTCCCCAGGGCTGGGAAGTTTACTCAACCTGGCTGAGCATTGTGTAGTTTACTGAGCTAATTGATTACCGCAACATCAAAACCAGAAAATGCTATCTTCAATAAACTGGCTTCGCCAGCTTATTGCACGAGACCAGGCAAAACAACCTCAACTGAAAAACCAACTAACCAAATCACACGAATCGTCACAGCCAACAATTGGGCGTGACACCATTGACCTCAGCCGTATTGTCGTTGACCTTAGGGAGGAGAGACACTTGAAGTACTGGACACCTTTTTCAGACACACATCCAAGGGAACGCAACAGCAAACGCTCCACTTATCACCAATGGTATGCTCTTCCTACAAAGAGGGCTCTGGTCACACATTTGCCTTAAATTCTTCCCAAATACATGTTTCTTAACCTTCCTCATGATGTCATTCACAGTGTAGCTCGCTTCAGACTTCGTGTTCACACCCTACACCCTACATGCATTTTGAGACATTGACATGGGACCGAAGTAACCCCTACTGTAGCATGTGTGGTGCTGATTTTATCCAAGATGAGCAGCATGTCCTTTTCCACTGCGTCAATTTCTGCGTGATTTCTCTCCGCAGGAAATTGCATTTCTGTTTCCCCGAGCACGAGATATATGCCAACTCTTTAAAGCCAAAACAACAACAAGCTTTTTTCCTCCATGTCACGACGAATCATGGTACCAGCTTAAGCATAGATTGCAAATAAGGGCCACATTCCCAATCACCACTGAAAAGAGCCCATAAAGGTGTTTTTTTTTTTTTTTTTTTGGTGGGGGTTGTTACACGGTCCTCAGCAAGGGCCTGACAGAATGAAGGAAAAAAACCTATAAGACTGGGAAAAGGAAA
>Ga0307968_1002653_pt1 | contig 14941 bp, 14 predicted proteins | sample OrgLakmetagen650_FD_201834 | JGI IMG/M metagenome (GOLD analysis project Ga0307968, IMG submission 201834) | Saline water microbial communities from Organic Lake, Antarctica - #650 | ecosystem: Environmental > Aquatic > Non-marine Saline and Alkaline > Saline | place: Antarctica: Organic Lake... | reverse complement strand
CCCCTCTTCACTGCCCCCCTCCTCACTCCCCTCTGAGCAACACCTGTGCAGCCAGCCGGCACCAAGATGATGTGCACAAATGGGAACCGCTTCTTCAGCCAGTCTCGGAACTCAGCAGCGATGTGCAGGCAGGCCCACAGGGGCTCTCGGGGGCTCTTTCCCACTCATGACCCGTCAAAAACTCAAAAGTGATTTTTTTTTTCTTTCCACACCAATCCGCACCCCATCAACTATTTATATATTTCAGGGGGTGTGAGCTCGCCGCACCCCCCAAAAACAATATTTTTGCGGCGTGATATATTGTTCGTACGGTAGGAGGAATGCAGTCCAGACGTCAAGAGTCGTAATTACTTCCGGCTCTGGAAGAAGGTAGTGCTGATGTCCAGACGTCCAGACGTCTCTCTCTACTCTCCTGCTATTCAGTCCTTGCACAGACACACTAGGCTTAAACACATGAACACGCATGAAAGCTGTATACAAAGGGAACCGCCCTATCCATGGCGTATGAAAAAGAGCACCACCCTATTCATTGCCGAACCGGCCTATCATGGCATTTAAGAAAAGCACCACCCTATTCATTGCCGAACGTTCACTCTTTCCAAAAGGTGCCTAGCTTGCCCTGTTTGGGAGCATCGCTTCTGTTGGACTTTGGCTTCATGATATCACACTTCTGGGCCTGCGAATTCCTCGCTCAAGCGTTTAGGCCCAACCTATTACACCCATGGAGGTGGCTGACATTCTGGGCCATGGAAAAAACTCTCAGCCAAGGCCTTTTTAGATTTCATAGCAGTCAGTCTGAAAAATGACCAAGGCTTGAGGATTGAACAAAATAATGCTCCACACCAGCAAACGCACCCCAGCAAAAAATATCAGCTCCCCAATCGCTCTTCTTCTGGCCGCCTGCGTGCAGAAGGGAATGCAAATGAAGGGCTAGTGAATTGTGTATATGGTGTTTGTCTGTTGTGTGTGTCTGTTTTGCGTGTGTTGTGTATGTGCGCATGCGTGCGAGCGTGTTTCACACACTCTATGCTGTTCAGGCACAGACATGCAAGGTAGAGCACCTTCGGTCTTTGAGACAGATGCACATAAAGTGTGTGTATATGCAGTACATTACTAGCAGGTTGATTCTGTGCGTCACTGTGGTGAGCTTGGAGTGTGCGCTCAATTAGTGCAAATGCTGCGCACCTGCTCGCCATGAATGCTGTACAGCTCCTCTGCAGAGTTGTACAGGCCCCTCCCTTGAGGAGCAACCTCATGCGTCCCTGGCACTTCTGGCAGGTCTTTGCTTGCTTGAGGTCCGAGCTTAGATTCTGTGTTTAAACGTTAGGAAAAGTGTCTGCGTATATGCATGTAAGTGCATGTTGTATGCTTCAATGGGAGCTCATGTTTGTGTGTGTGTGTGTGTGCGTGCGTGTGAGCGTGCGTGTGTGCGTGCGTGTGAGCGTGCGTGTGTGCGTGCGTGTGAGCGTGCGTGTGAGCGTGCGTGTGTGTGAGCACATGTGCGCGTGGGTGTGGTTACGCATGTGCGTGTGCGTGTGCGTGTGGTTGCGCGCGTGCATTTGTCTGTGTGTGCTTGTGTGTGCGTGTGTGTGTATGTGTGTGTGCATGTTTGATTGTTTGTGTATGTGTGTTTACCAGTGTGTACCAGTGTGTACGTGTATGTGTACATGCATGTGTGTATATGTATATGTGCATGTGTATGTGTTTGCGTGAGTATGTGAGTATGCGTATGCACATGCACAAGCGTATATGCGCGTGATAGTGTGTGCGTGTGTGTGTGTCTGTGTGTCTTTGTGCGCGTGTCTTTGCGTGTGTGTATGTGTGTGTATGTGTGTGTGAGTGTGTGTTTGTGCGTGTGTGTGTGCGTGTGCGTGTGTCTTTGCATGTGTGTCTGCGTGTGTGTGTGCGTGTGCGTGTGTCTTTGCATGTGTGTCTGCGTGTGTGTGCGTGTGTGTGTATGTGTGTATGTGTTTATGTGTATATGTGTACGTGTATGTGTGTATATGTATATTTGCAAGTGTCTGTGTTTGCGTGAGTATGAGAGTACGCATATGCACATGCACAAGCGTGTATTCGCAAGAGTGTGTATGTGTGTGCACGTGTGCGTGTGCATGTGTCTTTGCGCATGTGTGTGTGTGTATGTGTGTGTGTGTGTGTGCGTGTGTGTGTGTGTGTGTGTGTGTGTGTGTGTGTGTGTGTGTGTTTGTATGTGTGTTTGTGTGCGTGCGTGTACGCGCGTGTTAGCGTGTGTGTGTGTGTGTGTGTGTGTGTGTGTGTGTGTTAGCGTGTGTATGTGTGTGTGTATGTGTGTGTGTGTGTGTGTGTGTGTGTTTGTTGTCCATGTGATGAATGTGCTTGTGAGCTTCCAGCCTACCCCGCTTTTTCCTGCTTGCAAAAATGTCCCAGTTCAAAACAGTTTCTGAGGTTTGAGTTGAGCCCTTCCCTGACATCTCTCTATGCGCAGCAGCCTTTCAGATTACATTCCGCTGCTGTATACGCATTAAAATACGTTATATTCTTTTGTATAGCCGCTTAATGCTCGGGTTTTGATAGAACAGCTGGAGCAAGTTGCATGAAGTATTTGTGCCATTGTCCAGGGGTAGACTGGTCCACTTGTAAACAGGTTCGTAAAGGATGGCTACCCTCTTCCTGTAGCCTGTTTAGGAAAGTTGTCTTTCCGGAACCTTTGTTCCCTTCCTCTGGCCGCAACTTAAAAAGGTCAAACGATTTTTAGTCGTTTAGGTACATACTCTTAACATACAATAAAAACAGAAGGAAACCCTGCACAGCCAACAAAAAATCGTAAACGTGAAGCTCCAAGAAATTACCTCAACAATTCACACTCGTCTCACTCCACAACAATATGACCCTTCATGTTCATGGCATTTAACACCAAGCTGTCAATGTCGGCCAGCGGGTTTAGAAATCAGTGCAGTCGGCAGTCGGCCGCGTTTTGAACAGGTAGTAGCATCTGATGATGCCTGCAAGTGAGTGATGTTTGAGAGTGCACGTGAGCGATGCTGTTGTGCTGCAGTTGTCTTGTTCATTTTTTTTGCTTCCCTGTATTAAGTGACGAATGAGAAGCTCGCATGCATTGAAATCTATTTCCCAATATAAGCGTGAGAAAATGAAGGAACGCATGGGAAGTCAACTCTTGCAGCGAAAATGAAGATTAGCTTGGGAGCTCAACTCCATCAGCTTCAGTCAATGGATTCACATGGCTTCCAGGAGTAAGGTGCGGCTTCAATGACCCAAATTTGAAATTTGGGATGACCACGGTGAGGTGCAGTATTCAGTTGCAAACACAAGCAAGGGCTGCAAACCACATCGAATTGTACGACGACGCATCTCTTCAGAGAAAAGAATACAATACTACTTAGCCATTACAAAAGGCTTGCCCGGTCTGCAATGCAACACACACATCCTTGCAAAAATTTTCTTTACATGCCTGCAAAAAAAGCAGGCAGAAAGACCAAGTGGGTGGCCTGCTAGAAAAATTTAACTCCGGTGTTAATGTGAGGGTGTGAACTGGAGTCACAGAAGCTCCAGCCAAAATTGCTTGCATGTTACGCTACACAAATTTGCAAATTTGCACCAACATTAAACCAGGTCACCAATTGGCCCCCATTTCAATAGTATATTAAGCTGTATTTAATTTGTGTGCGTGTGTGTTTGTTTAAACAGGACTACTGTTGCATTTGTGCTATTGCCACTGCCACATTGTGTGTTGGGCAATTGCCCAGCTGTCACCAGCTACTGGACGAATTTGTGTCTTTTCACATTTCAAGAACCTATGCGTTTCCTTTGTGCACATGCATGCACACACCTGGACTGGGCTCTTTCACGCGCAGATCGGCGGCATTTCCGGCACGTATTGTAACCTTTCATGTCTGACTCTAACCACCAGTGTCCGCCGGAGCAGAAAGCCAGCTCCTGCGGCCAGAATAGATGCATGATTAGATTTTCACAGGGTGATGATATGATTATCAATGGAGTAGGACTGCGAGCTGTTGCTGATTGCCTCTAGATATGCTTCGCAAGAAAGTAAAAGATGAGCATCACTGCTCGCACCCACCTCTGGCTTTAAATTTTGAGCCAACACCTGAGCGCTGGATTTTGCTGCACACAGCTTTGTAACGGCCATGGGCCACACCGACAGTGGGAGTAACAGAATAGCAGCTGGACCCAGCATGCTGAGGTGGACAACGTACTGTCCAACCTCATTGCCACCCTATACGCAAGAGGCCGGCGGAAAGGTCAGGTTCAGTGGTTCATAGGTTAACAGAAAGTGATAGTTTTGCGTATTAATTGGAGATCTTATGTCTAGGTAAGTGTACTTGCTTCAAGGAGCAAAAGATTAACGCACTCATTATTTGGCCCATTTCCACTAGCTCCTTGCACCTTTATGCTTAAACGTAAGACCTTCTCACCTCACAAGTCCGTTTATCGTGGCCTACCATGCCGCAGGTGCTGCAGGCTTGCCCTTTTTCTATCATAATCACCACAGCCTGCATGCATGCAATGGAATCGTGAGATACGTTTGGTTGTGCTAGAAAAAAGATGAATGAACGAAAACAATGCAAGCTGGCACTACATGTGAAAATTGCCCATTGAAAGTATTAACAATGAAGAGAATAAGAACTGAGGTGTGGATCTGAAGTATGGGTAGTAGCCACATGCGTCAAACCATGGATACCATATAACTTGGTATTTATAAAAGCATGCCTGGATGTGGTTGGTTGTCACAGTGGCGACAACGTTATTAATTTTGAGTTTCAATACTTAAACAAGTTTCTGAGAACATGTCCAACTGCGTGAGTCCAACTGTACAATTAATTTAAAAAAGAAACAAGCATTACAGCCCCTCATAGGGAAGGATCAGAACAGCCCCACAGCGAGAACATACAGAACAAGGGGAATGATGAGTAGTGGAGCTGAAGAGGGGCTTAACACATCCTGAAACACATCTATTGTTGAGAACCGTGCCCGACGTAACAATCACTCACATGCTGAGCTGTAGTGGCCAGCTCTGGCTGTTTCTGCCGGCGGGCGGCAGCCACGGCTGTGCGGGCCTCCTGCATCACCTTTACGCCGGCCTCCCCGCCGGCCTCTTCCTTTTGCACCGCCTCCTGCGCCCACACGTGAGGGGAAGGAGCAGGTTCCGCTTAAAACATGTCCAACTGCGTGAGTCCAACTGTACAATTAATTTAAAAAAGCAACAAGCATTACAGCCCCTCATAGGGAAGGATCAGAACAGCCCCACAGCGAGAACATACAAAACTAGGGGAATGAAGAGTAGTGGAGTGTAATGGGTCTTAACACGTCCTGAAACACATCTATTGTTGAGAACCGTGCCCGACGTAACAATCACTCACATGCTGAGCTGTAGTGGCCAGCTCTGGCTGCTTCAGCTCACGTGCAATATGCACGAAGTCACGCGCTGTTTGCATCCAGGCATTGCCGCGTTCGCTGGAGGATTTTGCGGATTTCTTCCGTCCATTCATCCGGCTGAGATGTTGGCAATGCCTCTATGAGGGAGTGTAACGCAGCAGGCTCGTTCTGTGGGAGGCTGGGGACGGGGCTGGGGACGGGGCTGGGGACGCGGAGGCCTACAGCCACAAGGTTCAGGAGAGAATGGAGTACGGTTTCAGTTAGCGTAAAAAAAAAAGGGTGGCTACTAATTGTAGCTCTCCTAATTACAACTATCTTAATCCAGATCATAACATCCTCTCAGAAATCAAGCTAACTGAACATCAATTCTTCCAATTGCAGATCATCTTTTACAGTTCTTAATTTCATTCCTTATGTACAGATGTTGGTAACAACGAACGGCTGGTTGGCTAAGCAACATCGCCATCAATTTTCCCAATTATGCAGTATGACTTTTGCAATACCTAGTACCATAGTGGTCCTAATTTAGTTTTCTTCATTCATCTTTCACTTTCGACTATTCTGGGGGTAGCTCAGATTCAGATCAGGTTCACTATCTTACCTTTTTTGGCTGTCTATATCCAAAATTGTAAATTCCACTTTCATTTTCCGCTTTCTGAATTAGTTCTGTTTTGATTCCCGTTTTTCACTTTTTTGTTGCAAAATAAGTTTGTAGCCTTCCCCTACCCTGTCCCTCATTTGCCCACCGCCTCCTCTCCCCCCTTCTTCACACGCACCTTCCATTTGCTGGATGAAAAGTGGCCAGCACGGCCAGTTGCTCAAAGGTAGCACAGCCAGTGCATCCACGAGAGCGCTCGGGCCCTTGACATCCAACACAATCGTGCATGTGTTGGCATTGCACCGGACCTTGTGCTCCATGTGAAATGGTATGTCATGCACAGCAGATTGTAGCGCTTCACGTCCCGAGGCAGTGCGCCCAAGGATGTAGGTAGTCCCCTCTGGCACATGGCAGGTGTGGGTGTCCCCTGCATTGTCAATCGTAGAAAGGGAATAGTAGCAATAGCAAAAATACGGTAAACAGCATGATGACACATCCAGCATGATTAAGGGAGGGGTTCACGTGAATGCCCGCAGCGAACAACCCCCCAACACACGAAAGGAAAAAAATTAGCGTGGGTCAGGGGGGTTGTGTGCTGTGGCACACAGACCAATGTCTTGATTGTGGTTGTTTAAATTGTATTGCAGTGCATACCTTGTTATTATGAGTGTGGATGCACGCCTGTTGCAGTTTTTATTCAGATTGTGTGTCAGGCTTATAATGTTACGGTAATCCAGATTGAGGTCTGCCAGAGGCTTGCCAGTATGGTCTTGGTAAATAGTTCCCATTACTCCACAAGGATCAGAGCTTGAATTCATTATATTATGTCTATGAAGCAGGTAAGCACGCTGTGTTGTGTTTTTGAATTTGTATTTTAAATTTAGTATCAGGTCTATTGTCTTCACAGAATCTAATCTCAATCAAGTGATTCTCCCGCCGGTTTGGATTCAGTTTCTTGTACATAGCAAGATGCTGAATATCTTAGTTGCGCAAAATTGGAATAAAAAACAACACACCTGATGGGCCTTGTAGGGTGACATGCTGGTCTCCCTCACACACGTAGCACAGGCGACACAAGTGGCGCAAGCCCTATGTGTGCGTGTGTGTGTGTGTGTGTGTGTGTGTGAGTGTGCGTGTGTGTGTGTGCGTGTGTGTGTGTCAGCAACTGAGATCTGGCAGGGGTTCCAGGGCGCCAGTGCTTAACGATTAAAGAACGGTATGCACACCTCAGCATCTCCACCATCGTAGAAGGTGGTGTCCGCATGAAGGTTCATGGAACCACCTGCGGCTGTCACCCACACAAGGCGATGGCCAATGCACAGGCCGCACACGGCTGCTGCATATTCCACCTGATTACACAAGGAGTAAGCTTTGGCTTAGTCATACATTAGTGTTGCAAGCTACTGCTTGAAGAAAAGTCAACGCCAAGAGGATAACTATGTTGGCGAGGAAGGTTGCGCTGGTGCATGCACATGTTGATTTATTGATGAAAAGTTTTACAATGTTTATAGCATTTGGACAAAGTGAGTGCAGAGATCAGGGACTCACTCACCTGTGCTATTAGGTCTTGTAGCCTGACAGCTGACTGCGTCCCAAGCTCGTGCTTGAGCCGTTTACTTGGTGGGTGTGCAGCAATTCTGTAGGTGTAAGGAGGTGAGTGTATGCCTGTATAGCTGAGCTATACCAAAATTTTAAAGGCTTTCTCAATATAACCGACTAGGGATTTTATTCATGTATACGTGTGTGTGTGTTTGTTTGTGTGTGTTGTGTGAGTTCGTGTGTGTGTGTGTGTGTTTGTGTGTGTGTGTGTGTGTGTGTGTGTGTGTGTGTGTGTGTGCGTGTGCGTGTGCGTGTGCGTGTGCGTGTGCGTGTGTGTGTGCGTGTGCGTGTGTGCGTGTTTATGTGTGTGCGTGTGTTTGTGTGTGTGTGTGTGTGTGTGTGTGTGTGTGTGTGTGTGTGTGTGTGTGTGCGCGTGTGTGTGCGCGTGTGTGTGTGAGTATGCGTGTGCGTGTGCGGGTCGTATGCAAGGACAATGGAACGCTAATTAATTGGCACATTGTATGCACTACTTCTGAGTGTGTTGCTGACACAATCTTGGTCACCCGAGATTATCTGTTGATGCATAGATCTGAGGGAAATGCAGATCTGCTGGCAAACGTGAAAGCGGAATCGGATGGATATACCTGCTGCCATTCGCCTTCTTCAGGATTCCAGCTGCCGTTCCCCTGCCCGTTCGTAAGATATCCTCAAAGGAGGAGACGAGGGGCAGTAGGGACCCTACAGCAAGTAGGCGCAGTATAGTAAGTAGGAGAGCTGGACGGTATGAGTCATCGCAGGCCAGTCATCAGGTTACCGATGCGTATTGTCATCCGTACAAAAAAATACCTGGGATGGTTGCAAAACCTGTAGCAACGCTTTGCTGCTCACGCTGCTGCTGCTGTGGCTGTAGCAGTGTGTTACTGTCCAAGTGCCGTCTGACTGCACGGTTGCCCTTTTTCACTTCTTGCTGGTGTACAGCATGACTCACGCCCAGCTGCTGAGGTTCCATGGAGGATGTAGGGGGCCGGACACTTCTAACGGCGTCAATAAAAATAAGTAATCACCGGCCCAAAATCGATTAATTTATGTGATTCGATTATCTCGGAACTCTTGGATTGAACGAAGAATCTTCCGAAATTTCTCACACGAATTGTGACAGACGAATGCTTTTCTTTAATTAATATATTATGTACGTCGAAATATTCCCGGTTTTGACTGACGGAATTAATTGAATTTCAGTAACCCCCAATATACCTTTATATACTCGAAATTTTTAAAAATGCAAATGCTCACTCAAACCTCCAAGGTCGTGATTGAAGACCTCCTAGACATGACTATCCTTCCGGAAGCAGATAGTTTTCAAAAGGCAAATGACCGGAACATGACCAAGCCATGGTTTCTTCAGAAGGTGCCCTCCCCCATCAGCATAGAGGACATCTTCATTCGCTTCAACAAGGGGGGGTACAGCAGCTATACCCAGGTGCTGGCAGATGTTGACCTGATGATACAGCAGCGGCTGCTGGGCATGTCACTCCCCTTGCTGAGCTCATCCGTCGTTTCGAGAGGATTTGGACTGAGCTTCTGCATCATGATAGACGCTTCCATAAGGTAATTTTCTATGAATTTATAACATCATTCCGACGTCATCCCGGTTTTCCGAACTGACGTTGCACGACCTGGACCCTTTTTTTGCAGCTGGTCCAGGAGGAGGAGGTAGCGCGAGGCATGTGCAAGGGAGGAGTTGGTCCAGGTCTGGCACACCCTATATCATTCTGTTAGGGTAAGTAACCGAGCATGCGCGTTAGCTGCATGCGAGGATCGTCTACACCATATCATTCTGTTAGGGAAGGTTCTTAGGGGGATTGAATGGTCACACCCACCATCGCATCAGGGACCGCATCCACCACTATACCGTACCTACTGGGGTAGTCCAAGTGGGTACTTTAGGTTATCAGTCATTGTTCCGATTAGCCAATCGATTCTTCCGATTAGCTTTCGATAAGATAACTGGATGGTGAGTGGTGTGCGGCTGCTCATGCATGTACATGGTCAACTGCTGCTTCCCTTGCACATGCCTCCGTCTCCTTGTGCTGTGCATGTAACTGACCTCTGTTGTCACATGTGCTTTGTGCATGCACCCTTCTTGTAAAGTCCAGGCTTTATTGTTGAGTACAACAACTCCAAGAGGCTGAAAATGACACAGGGAGGACAGAGTGCTTGGAATGCCGCAATCCAACAGGCCAACCAGCGCAAGAATGACGCAAGAGAGTATGAGGCAGGACTGCGCGCCAAGGAGAAGGCGGAGCAGGAGATGCAGCAGCAGGCGCGCCAGGAGTTCAACAATGAACAGCGGGACAAGGAGGTGGAGGACATCTTGTCGACGTGTGGTTCTATTTAAAGTGAAATGAATAATGAGCAAGCTGTAGAGCTGTTTAGCGAGTCCGGAATAAGTATATTATCTTATGTATTGGAGTTCTTGGACGCGCGCGACATTCATTTTGACATGAGAGACACTATCTGCTCGGCAGTGGTTGCCACTTTCACTTTCTTTTTATACAATAATACTTTGAGGCTTTGAGGTTTGTCTGGGCATACAATGAAATATATAACCCTCTGATTGACATGGTGGTCCTGGCCTGGGTGACTCTGGCTCTGATGATCTTCACAACCAAAAGAAAATGAAAATATTTCATAAAGTCTCAAATAAAGTTCTAAGCTGATGACAGAACCAACCTTTTTGGTCAGAGACTTATCTCATCCACAGATTGAATTTAGAACAGACTCAAATGACGCAAAAATCGTGTTAAGCGACAGTGCGTGCAATCAAGTGAATCATATCAGTCAAGATGAGAGTGGGGGCCTATTGTTAGGGGATAATGTGAATGTAACATCTACAGGAGTTGATATATATATCAGGAGATGTGAACATCAGCAAAGACCTTAATGTGAGCGGCAAGGCATCTCTGTCAGGCACTAGTACAATCACGCTCGGGAGTGAGGCAGAGGGTAGTCTCAGGTTCTCCGATAAGTCATACGCTCTATATCCGGCACTGTGTCTCTGGATGGTGGAACTGTCGTGACAGGAGAAGATTTCTCAGGAACTGCCATACGTAAACCCTAACCCAAAAACAATGACAAAGGCCTGATAATCGAGAATGACAGCAACCAGATGCTGGCCAGTGTCAACGGAGACACCGCCGATACGTTCCTGCGCGGGAACCTAAATGTGCGTTCAAACCTGCGGACTAACGCGGACAATATTAGGACATCAGACGCGGCCAAGCTCGAGCTCTATCACGACACCGCACAGCTGAACCTCAAGACCACAGACAATGCTTTGACACAAGGGCCCTCGGTCACCTTTGAGAACGCGGGAGGAGAACTGAACTGGGAGATGAAACGTGTTCCTGTATCTGCTGACTCTGACGAGTCTTATCTGGCTTTCAGAGGAGGGGCAATTACCACAGAGTTGCCTGACGTCCTCTTCCTGGCCAAGGACAGCGTCACAGCCCATCAAGACTTGGTTGCTGAGAAAACACTCAGTGAACGGGCGTAGGGAGAATAAAGACAGCGCCGAGATTGTGTTGGGAGAGGATGGCAGGCTGAAGACCAGGGGATTGGATTACAATGATGACATCATCTACGAGGCGCTAGCTGGTGATGGCTCTGCGCCTGAAGGATATGACTTCTCAGGCACCTCGATGCGTTTCAGGAAAGTAAAGAGTTCCAACCAGGGTTTCGTATGGGAGAACGGTGACAACGGTCATCTTATGTCTCTGAACGCGGACAGCGGGCGCCTCAGCGTCCAGGACCAGATATTAACAAGTGATGGGTCTGTGTCACACCCCGGGTTCGCGTTCCACTCCAGACCAGGTGTGGGTGTCTGGTCAGATGCCTCCAAGCTCCTGTCTTTCAGCACCGGCAATGACACTGAGGTGATGTTCATGAACTCGGATAACGAGACCACGCTCAACGGTTTTCTGGTGTTCAGTGACTATGACAGAGTGTCTTACCCGAAAGGTTTCTTGGATTTTGCATCTTCCAAATCAAACTATGGAACTGAGAGTGCTGTAATAATGCGTTCTGATGGCAATCTCGTCCTGGATGCCGGGGCAGACACCTACATGGACAGTGCCAACACCCGTGTTCTGGGCATTTTGGCCACCGGCTCTATGTCCGCAGGCGCATTTGAAAAGAAGAACGTGTTAGATGACGGAGAAGGACAGATGCACGTGTCCGGCAATCTGGGTGTAGGGACTTATGGCTCGGAGTCTAAGCTTCATGTCCCCGGAGGAGACGTAAAGGTTACTGGCGGAAATTTGGAGTTTGAGCCAAATAGCGAGGTTATGGGTATCAGAACACAGAATGATGACGGTCTTTTTATTGATGGCAACACCGGTAATTTTCTTTTCAAGAGACAGGTGCCATTTCTTCAAGCTCTTGGAAGTTTGACGGAGATGGAAACTTGTTACAGATTTACTATGACGGACGCATCCTCTCCAAGAACATCATGTTGAACGATGGTACAGAGAAATGCTACCTAGCATTGTTCATGCTATGGTAGATGAAGGCACCAGAACCTCCTCCTCGACATTCATTGCTTGTACCAGCAACACATTTTCAATATTAAAGATTGGTTTTCAATATTAAAGATTGGTTTTCAATATTAAAAGATTTGGTTTTCACTACTGTCTGTGCTATAAACACAGCATCAATTCGTTTTCTGGCGTGCATGCATGTCACGTGATTTGGTTTGGAAGACAGATATGTATATGTCTTCTCAGGAGTTTCGGACCAGCTTCCAAACCATGATCTGCTATAATATTGTAACTTCCTTGGCGTTGCAGGTTCAGATGCATCTGCCAATGGTTTGTAATAAATTACAACATTACAATGCAGGACGCAGGGAGTCCAAAACTAAAATTCAGTCTCAAGGCTGCAGCATTGCACCCCCCAACCCTCCCTCCAGTGAGTCGCGCAATCCTACAGCTGTAAGGGCCTGAATGCAAAATCATAGGCACAACATAGGTGGAACAGAAATATAAATTTCTTACTCGGCCAGCTTATTAATCGAAGACTCCAGCGTGTTTTAAAAATATTGCATTGAACAATATTACAAACAACCTGCAAGGAAACAGGTGTTATGTTAAAATGTTTGCTGAGTCTGCAGCTATTATAACCCAGCTGGGATATAGTTGCCAGGTCCTGCAGGACGAACTCGTTCAGTATGGGGTGTATGTTATGTTTATGTATTATGTTATGTGATCTGGTGATCTGAGGAAAAGAGGGGTTCTGTTGCACAACTGGCTAGGCGGAATGAAGCGTTGCCGGCTGCTGTCTTTTCTGCACGCAGATGCTTTTTCTATTTTCCCCCTCACACGTGAATCCCTCCACAGCAAAGTCAGCACGTATGTGCAATGCCTAACTCATATTACATCATCCCTCTTTTTATTAGTTACCTTATGGTCAGGTATGTTGTTCTTACAATCTGGAAGGAATTGGAATGCTTTCAGGTCACAGGCTCAAAAGGCAATTTGGCTTTCATTTCAAAAGAAATCGTAGAACCTGATGTAACGGTGTATGTACTCTCCAAATGTCCAGACCGGTATCTCAGACATAGACGTCTGCTTATACAACTGATGTATTTTGGCTCAAAAATGCTGCTTGAACCAGAAATCTAAACAGCAAACAGAAATATTTTTGAAGGCAAGAAGGAACATTAAGCAATCAACAGAAATGGGGCAATAAACCAAAATTCAAAACCAAAACTTGAAGGCACAGGATGGGCAAGAGAGATGAGCAAATGATTACAGTTCGTCACAGAACTGACCCGTCACAGAGCCAGTCACAGTCACAGAGCCAGGGAACCCTGGCTCCGCAATCCTATATGTGATCCATGTGATACATTACTGTGTGATATCTACATTTTTTATCCGAGTCGGCACCGCACATTTATCCTGATCTACTGCTGTCAATCTTACTCTTTCCGCCCTGATCAAGCCCACCTTTATGTCTAAGGATTTATTTTAACACGATTTCATAACAAAACTCCACCAAATATGCGCTAGCGAGCCTGTAAAGAATTAGGCTATTGCGAAGTTTTGCACAACTTGCGGCAAAGATAAATAAGTAATAAATTATATAAATGTGTGCGGGTTAGTGTGTGTGTATGTGTATGTAGCCAACCACATACAGCCACATACACACACACTAACCCACCAGCTCACTCTCTTCCCCGTAGCGGCAACAATGAACCAAAAGCACTCAGTATATAATCAACTTTCCAAATAGGCACTCCACATGTGCGTGGTTCCAAGTTGACCGCGGATTCCGCGGTGAATCCGTGGTGAATCCGCGGTTAAAGGATACATTTCTTAACCTGCGGCAGATTGGAGCTCATAAACTTCCATTTTTCACGGTATGAACACCCTTATACAGAACCTATGCATCTTCATGACTGAAAATGACTTTCGGTAAAATCACGATAGCTGTAGATTCACTGGTTAACCACCATATAAAAATAAAGTAATTATAGCATGACCAAAGAGAAAGGTGTTACGAAATCAGGTGGCTACACACACACGCCTCAAATGACTAGCAAAATGAAAAACTACAATTCTGAAGAAGGTTCACTTGTACGGGCAGAGTTTAACAACGTTACAGGCTGCTGGAAAGAGGCGGTGCTCCGGAACCTAAGGTGAAACACAAGTTGTAAGCAATGGAGGTGCATTATATGTGTTATCATGCAGCCATTTCTTAACCATACTACAGCGGCAGCCAGATGCCTAAAATCTTGGCTCACTACACTAGTTTAAAAGAGGGCTATGGAAGAGAAGAAGGAAAAGCAAGTCTCCTCCACCAAGAGAAAGAAAGACAAGGGGATGGCTAGCCAAAATGGTACACTAGTTCAACTTTCAAGTTACTAATAGCAAGGTTGCCATTGTTGGCAGCTGCCAAGTCATTGGCATGAAATCAAGGCACTTACTAAAAAAAGATGAGGTCTCTCAGTTTGCTGCTACAACCTTTGCTCTGCATATCATAGGGCAGATCGTGTGGAGAGGTCATCAACACACGTTTTTTTAACCTTAAATGCCCCATTGGACGCCGGCTGGTGGTGCTGCTCTATTCCCCGCTTCTGCCGCTGCTTCAACTCTTGCTGCTGCCCCTGCTGTTCCTCATCACTGCTCATGAGATCAATCATCTCAACCTCCTCCGTATGTGGTAATTGTTGTTGCTGCTGCTGCTGTTGCTTCCCACTCCCTTTCCCTCCACCACTACCACCAGCACCATCACCACCACTCCCACCCCCACCCCCACCAATACCAGCAGCAACAGCAGGCCCTCCTTCCCCACTTTTCCGCGGTCCCCCCCCACCGAAAAGGCAGTCCATTATTGTACGCTGGCCAGAGCCCA
>Ga0307968_1002650_pt1 | contig 14957 bp, 14 predicted proteins | sample OrgLakmetagen650_FD_201834 | JGI IMG/M metagenome (GOLD analysis project Ga0307968, IMG submission 201834) | Saline water microbial communities from Organic Lake, Antarctica - #650 | ecosystem: Environmental > Aquatic > Non-marine Saline and Alkaline > Saline | place: Antarctica: Organic Lake... | reverse complement strand
GAGGGGGGGGGTGCGTAGTTGGTGTACCACCATGTCCCTGAAACATTTGCAAACTGGTGTGTGTGTGTGTGTGTGTATGTGTGTGCGTGTGTGTGTGTGTGTGTGTGAGTGTGTGTGTGTGTATGAAAGCCTTGCAGAAGTCAATGTTTTTGCATAATCTGCCACTGCCGAGGCTGTCTTCCTTTATAGTCTACTGCACTTGTTATCGCTGCTTCGGTGCACTTCGCTAACTTATGTGGGGAGTTTTGTTCAATGCTTTCGTAGTTTTTACCTTTATACATGCAACTAACTTTATACATAAATATTCATATTTTTATACATGCGAATACTTTATATATGCGACTCGCTTTCTCATGCGAGCTGTTACTGGCATCCCAATCAGTATTGAACAATTTCCCCCTCATTTCCACCGTGCATGGAACGTTGTGGTGAACTTGAAATTCATGACACTCTCATCCGTACCAGCAACCAAATTCATCCCTGTCCTTTGTCCCTTGGCACTTTACACGCACGTGCGCACACACAGAATTTACAGAGCTTACATATAAAGTCATCAGTCAGCCCAGCCAAGCCCCAACCAAAAAGGGGGAATTGATGCCCCTTTCCTGAATTGCACATCTGATGTCACCCAATGGTTTCTATACATAAATGTAACACTTCTGCATAAAATTTAATGAGTTTGGGGTCAAGGATGAGAGTGGGGGGCTGGATATGTGCCGTTTCCCTGCCAGAAAGGTGGTATGGGTGTAGAAATGCGGGTTTTGGTCCGAATTTCACCAATTCTTTTGTTGTTAGATAGGATTTAGGGTCAAACCATACCCATCAAAGCAAAAAGAAAGGGGGGTGAAAATTTGCCCCTAATAGACTTTGTGCGTGGGCCTATTTGCTGGGCAAAAATGGTGCATTTCTGGAAACCCTGGAAACAAGCTTTCTGGCCATCACCTGAGTGTCGGGAGTCCTTCAATATGCTTCCAAGGCATGCCCTGTCAAGTTTTATGGTCTGGAATGCTGGGATTGGGCCGTCGTGGGCAGCGACAGCTGATCAAAAATACATCAGGCTCTGGCACAGCCCCTCCGAGAACAAACTGATTCGGCAAACAATGCAAGATGAACTATTAAACAAAACTTAGCCAATCGGACTTACGAGGGAAGGCTTGATTTTTGCCGTTTCTTTCAAACCCGGGAGGTAGAGTTGCGACCCCAAATGGTTCAGTGGTTGATGCCTGATTGTAATTTGCACTTTTCCCTGCCAAAAGGGGGTCCAAAACCGGACTTTCACCAAAATGTCCCCAATATTCTTGCAAATACCCCTGGTAAGTTGATGGTACCGGAGAGGAGCTTTTGGAATTCCACTTTCTGACAGAGATTTCCACCCTGCCCACCTGGGCACCTCCCGCCACAAATTGAGTGTGCAGGGGTGCTTATATATATCTAGTTAAGGGTCCTGGATACTTAGATGTACTTTTCGGCTATGGGGCAAGAACTCTCACAGGGATGGCTGGCCTGATCATCAGTCAAAACGTGCGACTGCTAGGCTGCGTATGTAAAACATGTAAAAATTGTGATAATTGTTGTTGTAGCACCACACTTGTTGTAGCACCACAAGACCCTGGAAAGGGAAAAAAAGGCACAACGCTGTTTGTGACATTGCAGCACTGAATAAATCCAGAAACGCAATCAAGCATCTGCCAGAACCAACCGACCGCATAGAATTATACAGGGGTAAACATCTGTGAGTTTTGGGTACATGAAAAAAACATGGACTGTCACTGCGGATACCAAAAGTGAGGGAGGCAAATATTACTATACTCATGTGTGAAGAGCAGCACATGCACAATGAGAGGGTCTGGAACATTAAACATGCGCACATACAGACACACACATGCGTACACCCACACGCACACAAACATACACACACACATAAACATTAGGGATCGGCGTTTGCTTATAGCGCTATATAGCGTATAGCGCTATATAGCGCTATAATATTTTTCAAATATAGCGCGTGTCAAAATTGAATTATCCGAATCGCTTCAATACGACTCATGCCCACGCTTCGAATCGGCTCAAATTCGTTCTTGGGCGTCCATAGAACACAAACACATACCCTATGGAGTGCTGTAGGCACCACATATCATGGGAGGACCACCACAGGGGATCATGAGCACCAGTAATGTACCATCCAAGACATCTTGAGCACCACAAGGAACAAATGCACAGACATGCCTGCACTTGCACACAAGTGCTGGCATACACACCTGCAGTGCTTGCACGCACGCACGCACACACATACACACACACGCATGCATGCACACGCACACACGCACGCACACGCACGCGCGCACACACACACACCACATACGCACACAAACACACACGCATGCACGCGCACACACGCACGCACGCGCACACGCACGCACGTGCACACACACGTACGCACGCGCACACACACGCACGCACGCGCACACACACGCACGCACACACACACACACACGCACGCACGCACACACACGCACGCGCACACATAAGCACGCACGCGCACACACACGCACGCACACACACACACACGAGCGCACGTGCACGCACGCACACGCACACACGCACGCACGTATGCATGCATGCACGCAAACAAGCACGCACGAACATGCACACACGCACGCACGCATACACACACACGCGGGCGCACGCGCACACACACACACACACACACACACACACACACGCACGCACACACACACACACACACATATACACACGCATGCACGCGCACACAGGCCTAGGCACGCACGCACACACGCACATAAGCATGCATGCACGCTCAGCTCAGTCTTGGTCCAACACTTTGGCCAGGGGACATGCTGTTCAACAGGCTTGCCTGTGTCCACATGTGTGTGTGGCACGGAACCACAGGTATAGCGCTATATTTTGGACCAAAATACCGCCAGAGCCCGACAGAACCAAATTTCCGAATTGATTTTTTGCCAGGGAGCATTGTGCACGGTACCCTGCATGCCTTCCAAATCCGATGCTGAAATTCCTTCGGCAAGGGGGAGTTCTGGCAGATATAGCGGCTGAAATATAGCACAATATAGCGCTATATCGCTATATAGCGCTATATAGCACTATAGAAATGCCTCATATAGCGCTATACGCCGATCCCTAGTCATATACAATGTACACATACTGTTCTGGCCAACCCTAAAATTAACCATCGGTGCATGAGCTCAAGCAACGAGAGGTGATCAGAAGGCAGGCACAAACAAAACATAGCAGCAGCTTAAGCGTTCCATTCCAGGTAAGCTGCAGCAAACACCTTCCTTCATGCGAGCGAGACTTATATTTGTGTACAAGAAATGATGTGAGATTAGATCATACCTGTGCTGTTCTTGAGCAGGCCGCTGCAACCAACGTTTCCTTTTGCGAGAGCAAGGTCGAGGTTTGTGCACGAGTGACAGCAAAGAATGGTGTTAGACCAGATCTTACCTATGCTTTTCTTGAGCAGGCCGCTGCAACCAACGTTTACTTTTGCCAAGCAAGGTCGAGGTTCGTGCACGAGCGACAGCAAAGAATGGTGTTGGACCAGATCTTACCTGTGCTTTTCTTGAGCAGGCCGTTGCAGCCAACGTTTCCTTTTGCGCGAGCAAGGTCGAGGTTCGTGCACGAGCGACAGCAAAGAATGGTGTTGGACCAGACCTTACCTGTGCTTTCTTTGAGCAGGCCGTTGCAGCCAACGTTTCCTTTTGCGCGAGCAAGGTCGAGGTTCGTGCACGAGCGACAGCAAAGAATGGTGTTAGACCAGATCTTACCTGTGCTTTTCTTGAGCAGGCCGCTGCAGCCGCACACGGGAGCTCTTGCGCAAGTTGCTAAAGGACACAGCGTCATGCACGTAGCTGCAGTCATTAAGACATGTGATCAGTTAGTTAGTTAGTTAGTTAGTTAGTTGGTTGGTTGGTTAGTTAATTAGACACTTTGCTGAACAGCTAGTTGGACTAACAATTTCGAGTAAGATGATGGTGACAAAAAAATAGAAGTGGAGGTAGACTAAGAGGGCGCTCACAAGTGCCAGGGCAACATTGATGTGCGATGTTTGAAATGGAATAAAGCTGTGCATTAAACTGGAAATGCAACGGGTAGCACTGAGCACTGACGTCAAATTCATCACGAGGCCCTTCCTACATTTGTGCTGACACTAAAATCTGCGAAAGTGCTTGACAATTGGCACTGATAGACACCGATGGAGAAATGGCACTGATTCTGAATACAATTGCAATGGGCAGGGGCATCATATACAGCTGACGGTCACGGTTTACGGGACGGAAAGTGGTGGGATGGTGTACTAGTATTTTGATACAGCGTTTGGTGAATGGCACACTTAAATTCATCCTGACGCGCTCTGTACACACACAAGTGACATAAATGCTATAGAAGCATGTGCACACACGCACACACATACACCACAAGCACCATGACAAACACCTTAATCCCAGTGCAAGCACGCGCACACACGCACACACGCACACGGAAACACACACACGCACACACGCATCGCACACGCACACACACCACACACAATTTGTGAAAGTGCATAGACTCACCCGTACTCGTTGCAAAAGATGGCACCTGCACCCTCCTCTGTGCTCACAAACATGTCCTTTGCGTCAGCCAAGTTTGCAGTGCATCTTGAGCAGCGAAGCGTGCGCTGCATGTTCGCGCTGAGGTACTCCACCTCAGCACGCAGGCGGTGTGCGGCGGTGGGGAAATTGAGCAGCTGGCGCCTGAACGTGTGGTGAAAAAATGCACACTTGCGTACGTGTAGGTATACATGTGTGTGTGCATGTGTGTGTGTGCGTGTGTGTGTGTGTGTGTGCACCCCTCAGCGCGCATGCAGTGCGTAGCGTCGGATATGTTGAGCAGTTGGCGTTTGAGAGCACAAAGAGAGGGGCACACTTTTGAGTTGCATTTCAATTCATATCATTGACTTTCACAGAGGGGGTTATCTGAGGCCCAAACTGGGTATGTTTTTTGCATGCCCGTAGGCTATGGGCCCCATAAATGGCAAGTTCTAAGATCACCCTGGCATGCAGATTACAATGCAGCTGGGCTTGAAACTAACCAGTTAGGGAACCATACCTAAGCGGCCGCAGCGTACCCTATTTTAAACAGCCATATGCTGTGTCTGACCGGCCAGCGCACCAAACTGAGTGATTGTTGGTGTTTTGAAACCCTTACAATAAATAAAGATCACTGCAAAATAACTGCTAGATCTTAGAACATGCTCTATCAGCTTATTAAGTCAGCATCTGTGTGAAGCTAGATTGGGTTTAATTTGAGTTGCCCCTTTAATACTGAAATGAGCATGTTTGGACATTTGCACAGATAACCTTCTCTGTGAATTTCATTTCATATCATCAAATAAATGAATACATCTCATCGCAGCCTGTGCCCATTCTAAGCGTACATAAACCCTGAGCACGTAGCCCCACAGGTATTGGGTGCTCTGGGGCGTCTGGCACCTGCAGCACACTGGACGCACACACACACACACACGCACACAAACACACACACGCACGGACAGAAACACACATACAGACACACACACGCGCGCGGACAGAAACACACATGCACAGACACAGACACACACACGCACACACACACCTGTAGAGGCTGGACACGGGCATGTTGGCCGCCAGCCAGTTAGAAAAGGCCAACGGCTCAAAAGGCGGACGGGCAGGTACGTAACGATAGGGCTCAGGGTCAGTGGCCCCCTCCTCCGACACCGGCCCCTCCTCTCTCGCAGCCCTCTCTTCTGCAGTGCCCCCTCCTTGCTCTTGCTCTTGCCCTCGCCCTTGCCCTTGCCCTTGCACTCCTCCTCCTGTTCGTCCTTGCCCTCCTTCCGCTCTCGTGTGCACTCCGTCTGGCCGACCCTGCTCTTGTCCTTGTTGCCCTCCTTCTCCTTGCTCTGCCCTCTTGGATTTCTCCGCTTCTTCAAGCACTGATTTTTGCTGCCCCTGATCCGCATTCAGCATAGGTGCACTCCTGGAAGAAGAACGAAAGAAAAGGAGTGGGTACTCTGTTGGTAGTGGTTACACAGCAAGTTTGATGCAAGGAGGGGGCGATGCAGGTGCACTCCTGGAAGAAGAATGAAAGAAAAGGAGTGGGTACTCTGTTGGTAGTGGTTACACAGCAATTTTGATCAAAGGGGGGGGCAATGTGGGTGCCTGAACTGTACGCAGGTGTCTGAGCTGTATGCAGGTGCCTGTACTGTACGCAGGTGTCTGAGCTGTATGCAGGTGCCTGAACTGTACGCAGTTGTCTGAGCTGTATGCAGGTGCCTGTACTGTACGCAGGTGTCTGAGCTGTATGCAGGTGCCTGTACTGTACCAGGCAGCCCCAGACCACGCCAACAATCCAGAAACAGGCAATTCAGGGTGAGGGGGCCTGGCTGAACAAAGCGGCAGCGATCTAGCTCCAGGCACCCCCCACCACACCAACGATCAAAAATCAGGGTGAGCCTGGTCAAACAGGGCGACTGTGAATTAGCTTTAGATAACCCCACCACAACGCCAACGATCCAGAGAAAAAAAGAATCAGTGTGAGAGGCATGGAATAAAGTGGCTGCGATTCATATTCAGTCAGGCACTGAGAGATTGGTGCAGCGCGCAGGAGTTGCGCAGGTGCATGTGCATGTGCAAGGGCAGGACAAGGTGGTTGCGTGGAGAGCCAGCTTTAGCAGGAAGCAAATAAATTGTGCAAAGGTTGGCACGACTTAAATAACTATAATAGACTTAATATAATATATAATATACATGAATAAGGATGTGCTCACGTTCCAGCTTTGTTACAACACATGGTATAGCATTTGCTGCCTGTTGGGCATATTTGGGGTAAGGATATCCACACTGATCTGGGAGGGGTAACGCTCCTATTAGCAATTTTGTGTCTGCGAACCCTCGAACAAATCATATTAATTGACCAGGCAATATTATATGCATAGCGATATATACAAAATACCATAGGTATGCATTTCATACACAGAGTAGCATGTGTCTGTGTGCCTGTTGCGGTGCAATTGACTGAGGGAAGCAGGAAGCTGTGAGAGCTGCTGGAAAACACACAGATATACATATGAAATTCGTGTACCTAGAGGCCTCACATCAACTCAGCGTGAGCGCAAGGCAGCTCAGCCTTCCCTGCCAGTGCTAATGAACTGTAAACGTGCAAGAAAGGTAGCTCTCAGTTAATTGCACCGGAACAGGCACAATCGCTACCTATTTGAAGTACGCGTCCCGTCATATCATAACACAACCCCAATTTGGGGTACTGGTGTCACTGCAACGAATGCAGTTGGTTGATGCGCAATCGTGACTGCTCGTTGCTCTCTTTAAGCTAGCGCAGCCCGGCTTATGAACCACTGAGGCGCACATGGCTCCCCTCTCTCCCACTCACTCTGTGTACGCAGGCAGTTCAGCACTCCCTGCCAGTTTGGGGAAGCGTTGGGCACACAGGGTGCGCGCTTTGGCGGCCAAATTGTACACCTGTAGGTGCGAGTGTAGAGAACAGGAGGAAGGTGCAAGTGGCAGGTGCAAGTGTAGGGGACAGGTGCAAGTGTAGGGAATAGGAGGAAGGTACAAGTGGCAGGTGCGAGTGTAGAGAACAGGAGGAAGGTGCAAGTGGCAGGTGCTAGTGTAGGGAACAAGTGCAAGTGTAGAAAGCAGAAGGCAGGTGCATGTGTAGGGAACAGGAAGCACAGCCAAGGATTTGAGTGTGTGTGTTGTGTGTGTGTGTAAGTGTGTGTGTGTGTGAAGAATGTTTTCAAGTCGTGAAGAGCAATATCTTCAGCGATGGTTATAGGAGCACCCAGGGGGGATGTGAGGGCTTATCAAGAGCAGAAAATAAACGACTCATGATGGTCTGTAATTGAGGTGCTCACAGTTTGAGGCTGCGAGGTACGTGTCTGCACATTTCAAGGGTTGGCCAGAACCATATATACCGTGTATGTTCGGCGGTAAATCACACTGAAGTACAATCATATACGGTGTAAAATACGGTTCGGGCTGACCCTACATATCTCATAGGATTGAGAGTCAGGCTCAGGGATTCTGCTTAGGAAAGGGTTGAGTATGAATCAAGCTGCAAGAATTTGCTGTACGTGCCAAGGTAAGTCATGCATAGGTGGGGGCACTGTTGCTCTCCGGGTTTTGGGTAACTGTATAAGGGAGCTCATTTTCTGCTGAACTTCATAAGATAAAAAAAGGGTCGCTACTGCATCCCAAATTCGATGCTCTTCCTTCAAGCCAAAACCATTAACTGCCCAGTGTCAGAATGTGGACCCTCACCCGGTCTCCCCCCTTTGCCTTTTTAAATCACTCACTTGTATTCTGTCCTGCTTCCTGCTCGCAGTAAAATACAAACGCTACCACAGACCAGGAGTCAAGCCTGCTAACACTCTGTGCATTTTTGTCGACCCTCACACATTCTAAACAAAAATAATAACACAAGCAGCCTCAAACCACCCCGGCACCTAATCGAAAACCGCAATGGCCTAATGAGAAGTTATAGGACGCAGCACGTACATCGTAGGGCTCGGCCACAGATGCACTCCAGGCTGTTAGCCCATCGCGCATGCAGCTTGGAATGGGAGGAATGAAGTCTGCAGGGAGCACTGTCACGGGTGTACTGCCCTGTGAGAAAACACACAGACACACACACAACCAGGTTGGCACCATCGTGCATGCAGCTTGGTCTGAGGGAGAATGTGGTATGCGGGGAGCACTGTCATAAGTGCACATGTGCACATGCACTCTCACAACCGGTTGACGAGGGAGCCTAATGCAGTCTGTCAAAGCAGCATACACAGCCCTGTGAGGAGGTAATTTAGTAACACCCTGTGAGAAGGTATGAGTGGCACCCAGTGATGAGGTATGAGCAACACCCTGTGAGAAGATGTGAGTGGCACCCAGTGTTGAGGCTAGAGTAAAACCGAAGCACCAGCAGGGACTCTTGATATGAGCAACACCCTGTGAGAAAATATGAGTGGCACCCGATGATAAGGCTAGAGTAATACCGAACGACCAGCAGGGACTTTTGATATGAGCAACACCCTGTGAGAAGATGTGAGTGGCACCCAGTGGTTTTAGGCTAGAGTAATACCAAAGCACCAGCAGGGACTTTTGATATGAGCAACACCCTGTGAGAAGATGTGAGTGGCACCCAGTGATAAGGCTAAAGTAACACCGAACCACCAGCAGGGACTTTTGGAGGGCGGCAACAAGAAGCTGGCTCGGATGCTGAATGCAGCTAAGGGCACAACAAGAAACAAATCGAAAGCAAAGTGTAAAATTGGTCCGGTGGCCAAATCACTGCACATCAGGTAATAGGAGCAGGGGTAGGCAGACCAGCACAGCAGCACAGCCCAGCAAAGGGTGCAGCATACCACAGGGGGGGTTACGTAACAGTAACACCGCCCAACACTGGGATTTGGCCTAGCACAGGGGTAGGCAGACCAGCACAGCAACACAGCCTAACACTGGGGTGCAGCCTAACAGCCTAGCATAGAGGTACAACACAGGGGCAGATCAGCACAGATGAAAGCTACAAATAGCAGCATCGCCCCTTTATGATGCTGTAATAAGTTTGATGTTTGACCACATCTACAGGGGCACACCGTAAAAGGGTTGTTACCCATTCCATGCAGCCCAGTCAAAACTTTCCATGCAGCCCAGTCAAAAGGCAGCGGACTTTCAATGGGTGCAAGAGCTATGTATAGGGTTGGCCAGAATTTTACATACATACACACACACATACTTACATTCATACACACACATGCAGGGCGTTTTTAGCAGGGGAAAATAACCCAATTGTGTACGGTGTGTGCTTACGGTTCTGGACAACCCTAATCACGTGAGATTCTAGCCATTACGCGGACTTAAGGGTGTGCCAGAGCTTCTGGCTCAAACATTGCAGGCACACATACTCACACAGGCCACGTCTCCAGAATTTCCATATCCCGCACTTGCGTGCAGAACATGCAAGTGCACCGTATTCCCTTACATCAAATCAGAACAGACGCCAAATCCTCAGCAAATAATCTAAATAACACAATAAATAATCAGGCACATGTTGCCTACCGTGCCATAGACTTGCTCTCCAATCTCTACCATCACACGCTGGCGCCCCACAAGAATGCAGCCCCTGCCTGCAGGTGCACACAGACAGGCCATGTCGTGTGAGCGTGTTTGTGTGTGTAAGTGTGTGCGTATGTGTGTGCGATTTTATGTGTGTAATTGTGTGTGTTTGTGTGTGAGTACGTGCGTGTTCACGGTCCCTAAGATTATTGTAACCCATCAGACGTGTTTGCCAAAGCCACAGCCGTTTAACAAGTGAGCAGCCCAACAGGCCATGAACACCTCTTTTTCAAATACACATCGCTCAAGCACAGCAGCACATTCCAGCTTCAATACAAATACCGTCTTTAACAGTCAGCCTATGTCAGCTCTGATCAATTTGCAGTAGCATTTGCAATAGGTCCCTTTTCCACCGGTAAAAACTGTACCTTCACGTGCACGCTTACGGTCTTGTTATTCAGCAGGAATCAAAAGGAGAAGAAACAGCAAACACAGATCTGCCTACATAGGAGCACCCCAATGCCAGCAGCCTCAACACTGTATTTCAGCCAAGTAGTTGCTTCATGCCTAGGGCAAAACCGTATATATGCACCGAATATGACCATATGATTGGCGATTCTCTGCCAAAAATACTGTATATGCACCATGTATATATATATGGTCCTGGCTGACCCTATTCAACACCCCTCTTCCACCCACTTCTCAAAGGAAATGAATACTGAGACAAGCAGAAGCTTGCCTGCGCGGTTGCCCCAATGCAACACAGCTGTCGGCAAAAATTGAGAGGAGTAAAGGAACAGAACAGCGTGTGGTGGCCCCGACGCAAATCAAGATGTGCAAAAAGCTTGCCTGTGCGGTTGCCCCGACGCAGCTGTCGGGGAAAATCAAAACGAACAAAAACTTGCCTGCACGGTTGCCCCGACGCAGCTGACGTATTTCAGCCGTGCAGCCCACCACTCTTTGGTCCGTGCTAACATGTCCACGGTGATTGATCTGCATAAGATGGATATCAGACAGGTTGGTTTACCTTCAAAACACTTGGAACATGTAGCAGACACCAATCGGATATTTGTCGTTTGCAGCTCATTTCTGCTCAAGTGGGGCATGTTTTCAACGCAAAGTGCCTTCTGGGACAATTTACATGCAAGCTCAGAGACCGCACAACAACATCTTATAGGAGATCTGGGACAGAATACATGCAAGCTCAGAGACCGCACAACAATATCTTTTAGGAGATCTCAGCGTGACACCGTGCCAGAAGTATAGGATGCCCATGGGGCTCTGGCTAATAGTGAGTACTGATACAAAAATGTCCCCGACGTATGCTTTTTCTAAGGTTGACCAGAACCGTATATACACACCATATAGGACCGTATATTTGGTGATTCCCAGCCAAAAATACCATATATACACAATACACCGCATATATATACGGTTCAGGCGAACCCTAGCTGTGTAGTAATAGCTTAAATTGGTACTCTTACCCCATGCCCATAACAATACACACACAGCCTTATTTATTTCCCTCGACGCTTTTGCAGTGCTATTCATCTAAAGACACCTCGGTAGACAGGTCTGATAGGAAGACGACAACATAAAAGTAGGACAGCATCTTGAGTTGTTGATCAAAAGCAAGAGGATCGACCATTCTTGCACTTTGTGCTTACAGTTGTATTCACCTACACATTAAATTTTGAAACAAGCAAGTACAGTTTCAAAACGGACAAAATGCTCAATCGCCAACATTGCATCCAAGGAATCAGTAAGGACAGTAATATAAAATGACCTATGAGCTATAAGAGAGGCATATTGTCATTGTTTTCTTGCAGCTTACCACCACAATGAGCTTTGAGGTGGGGGAGTTGTCGTTCAACACGCGCCCCAAATCCATGCAAACCTGGTGTGTGTATGTGTGTGTGAGAGTGTTTAAGTGCTTGTTTTTTTATGTGATGCAAGGCGGGGAATACAGAAAATTCCATGGTTGGGCAGCGGTGAGGATGATGCAGGTCAAATTAATAATATGAGAGGTGGTGTCATATACGCTCCATGTCCTAGTCGTTCGGGTCTCATATGTTAAGGTTACAGCGAGGCTCTCGGCACAAGTTACAGCAAGGCATGAAAGTTACAGCAAGGCATGAAGAGAAGCTGCAAGAGTTTGTGCCAGTCAGCATGACATTCTGCCGGAAACAACCCTATGGATATATCTGTTTGTCTACAAGGTTATGCCCATGATGTCGGTACAAGCTGCCTACCTAAATAAATTTAAAGCTCTGGCGTTCTGGTTATAATATAGCTGAGGGGAAAAGTTACGCAATCCTAAAGAGAGCAAACTCGCGCACTCACCCCAACATTCATGCCATTTGTGGGACCACCAATGATTAGAGGCAGGGTTGAGCCAGGGAACAAGATGACACCTGCAAAGTACATACACAATGAAAGCCAGTACATACACAATAAAAGCCAGTAGAATGTGCATAAACAATTAAGTCCAGCAAGTACATACACAATAGGTACACAATAAACATCAGTGCAAACTGTATTCATGGCTAAGGGCATGGATGATATATCCTTGGGGTGGCTGTGTCTAAAACTAAGACAAAGCAGCAACTATGATTATGGCGTCCGGAAGTTGGAGTTACTGGCTGGAGAAGGTACTGTCCCATCCCGCTTCATTCTAGGAGGGGGGTAAATTGGGTCCTCACATCCCCAAAGTAAGCATACTTCATCGGTTACTTGCCGCAGTTGGCTTGCTCACTAGATTGCTCGAGGAGTGTTTTGAAGAGCAGTTAGGGAATAACTCACCCTTAAGCTTCACTAGATTTAGAACGTGCTTTGATCCCTCCTCTAGCAGCCCTCCACTGCTGACCAGGTCCTGCGGTTCGCCTGTGGAGGGGGCACGTCAGCACATGAATTCCGCTGAAAGGCTAACAGGGTATGTCAAGACATGCGTGCACCTTGGCTGCAGTGCACTTCAGATGAGAGTAAAAGCACTGAAATGTTTGCATGTACCTTAATCGCAGTGCACTTCAGACGAGAGTTAGAACACTAAATGTTTTCAAGCAGTGCAGCTTTCTTTCTTCTGAACTGTACCGCCTAGGTACACGTGCTCTGACGCGGTCTTGGGAGAGAGGTGCACAATTGCTTCCTCCCCTGCTGCTGCTCCTTGCCCATCTTGCCCAGGACTACTGCCGTCGTCTCCTGTAGAACCACACGCACGCACGCACACAATGAGGTTTGAGAACAACACGCACATGCGCGCGCGGGCGTTTGCAGCGGTCCCACATAGACAGGCGTTTGCAGCTTGGCATTTGTAGGCATAGAGAAGCGTTTGCAGCGATCCCACATAGTAAAGCATTTGTAGCGGTACCACACAGAGAAGATTTTGCAGCAGTCCCACAAAGACAGGCGTTTGCAGCTTGGCATTTGTAGGCACAGAGAAGCGTTTGCAGCGGTCCCACATAGTAAAGCATTAATAGCGGTACCACACAGAGAAGAATAAGTAAGAAAAGGAGAGCAGGAGATAAGCCGCTTCGACTGAACTGGCCAAGCCGTGCAGTGTTGAGGATGCAGTACAGGAGACACGCATGAAATCTGGAGTGCACAACGGTGTTGCCCTCTCAATCCACACCCCTACCTTCTCTTCTTTCCTGACACCGTGCCAACAGAGGCTCTTCCTCCATAACGTTAGAGCAGGAGGGACACTGCTGCCCAGGAACTTCACAGCCCAAGTAGGAAGTATTGGTTTCACGTTAAATACAAATCAGATTTTATTGTTGTTTTCTTTGAAATCATCCGGAAAAAACTTCCATCGCCTGGGAACATCCTTGCGATTACATGGGCATTGTGCCCTTTAAAAATCATGTTTGTGTGCGCACACTTTGAGAGTGGAGGCGTGACTCGAAGGCGCAAATTTCTATTGAGGCACGCTTTAATAAAGGCTCTTTAACAATTCCGGTGTAGCAAAAGATAAAACTACGCGGACGATGAAAACCATTCCCCGCATTCAGTTTCAAAAAAAGAGGGAAATCGATGGAGATCGGCAGATGCTTGATTAATTTTACTGGTTTTGTCATCTCACACAGCGTTGTGCCTTTCCCCCTTCTTTTTTAGGGTTTTTACCCAAATTTGTAGGTGCTATAAGTCTGGTGCTAAACACTTCTCGCTTTTTTTCTCAGACGCAGCCTAGCAGTCACTTTTGAATGATGTAAACAAAGAAACAACTACGCAGGCAGTGGAAACCACTCCCCACATTAATGAAAGAAAAGGAGCCACTTTGGTACCTTGTACCGTAAAGCTCCTCCACCACGAAAAGGAAAATCCAATGGGGATCAAGAGGGTTGCAGCTTGGCCTGAAACCGGCTCCTGATGAGAGTTGACAACAGTACAGGAAAGGGCACGTCTGGTATGCCATCCAGTGGACAAGTTGAAATTTCAACTTGTATCTATAACTGGTGGCTCTCCATCATTCTCTTACGTAGGTTTTGCTACTAATTATTAAACGTCCGAGTCTTGCTGTTATGACGTGCCTGGTCTCCAAATTTTTGGGTAAGATGATTGCCTCGTCTTCACCTGGTTTTGAAGAATTCTCAGCTCCTTTGTTGAAGTACGCTTACCCAGGTGATGAGAAAGATAAAAATGTGATTGTCCCTTACCTGGCCAACCTCTTTCACGTTGCTTTGAGTGAGAAATGTATTCCTGCTTATTGAAAAAAAGCCAAGATCTCCCCCCTTTACAAAAAAGGCTCTAAGCTTGATCCCAACAACTACCGCATGTTGGCTGTGAGCGGGACTTTGTATAGACTCTACGCCAACATTTTGAGAGAACTAGTGACCA
>Ga0307968_1002647_pt1 | contig 14961 bp, 14 predicted proteins | sample OrgLakmetagen650_FD_201834 | JGI IMG/M metagenome (GOLD analysis project Ga0307968, IMG submission 201834) | Saline water microbial communities from Organic Lake, Antarctica - #650 | ecosystem: Environmental > Aquatic > Non-marine Saline and Alkaline > Saline | place: Antarctica: Organic Lake... | reverse complement strand
CATACAAATACCACTTTCCAAACACTCCTGGGAATTGCAGATCATTGCCATATGGAACACCAAGGGCAGGGTCTGCCTCAATGCTCACAACAAAGACTGGCTAAAAGAACTTGCCAAACAAATCCCTGAGGCAAAGTGGGAATCTCAAAACATACATAACCATCCCTACCAAACAGCCTTAGGTTCCAGACAACACTCAGGACTCAACAAATTCAATAAGCTACCCAATGACCACCCTGAAGCCCCAGAAGGCCCAGATATAATAAGTGCCCTGATTAGCACTGACCAACCTCAGCCATAACTGTAATATCGACGAAGCACCCCAAAACAGCTCCAGCCAAAACCTATCCCGTGAAGTAAAAGATTGGCGGGATTGGACCTACACTGATGGCAGCCTCCAAAAGAATGAAGTAGGGCAAGACGCCGGATCAGGTGTATACCACCCTCACTTAAACGTTTCCCACTATGTAAACCCAAAAGGCATGGGTATAACCAACACCATCTCACGTGCAGAGCTAGCAGCTATAGCAGCTGCAGTCATACACGGCTACTCACATATATATAGCCACAGACAGCCTTACATCACTGCACCAAATTATAAAGCAGCTCTCACACCCGAATCTCCATCGCCGCCACATCCAAGGACGGATGTCCTTCAATCCATTGCTAAAGCAATCTGCCAATCACCATCATCACCCATCCACTTCTTCCAAGCAAGTAAAGTCCCATGCCGGTATTATTGGTAATGAACATGCCGACGCCCTTGCTAAAAAGTCAGCCACCACCTACTCCGACATCGCTGACACCTCAATCAGAACAGCAGGCCCTGAGGGAAATTCCTTCTACAACATCCACTGGCTTGCAAAAGAAGACATAGAAAACTAAACACAAACCCATAATCATACCCATACAACAAACATGGCCCATCCTCCTCCCCCAAAGCTTTGGTACCTACCAAACCACCGTGACGCTCTTCAAGCCCACATGCATCTTCTCCATAAACTGGGAAGTGCCAAAACTGAAGCGAACTACCATGCCTACTACCAGACCCTCATAAAGGACGGCACTGCCAATGGAGCCACTAGCAATGCTTACCCAATATCATCCAATGTTTCCTTACAGACCAAATGTATAATTATAAAATACAGAACAGGCACCCTATATAATCAAACACATGCGGTATTGTTCAAACTCTCAGCAAGTCAAACTTGCCCCCTCTGCCCACAAGTAGACAGTGCCCTGCACATCCTTTCTGGGTGACAACACACGCAAATAAGGAACATGATCACCGAAAGACACAACTTAGCATGCCGCATGATCTTTAAGACTATCAGCAATAAAGGCTCCTTAGGCTCATGCATTGTCTCCATAGATATAGGCAGCAACGAACGGATGACCATACAAAATCTCCAAACTCCTGAATAGCCGAAAGTAGAATTGTCCCCAAATGGCACTTCCCACCTCGCTTCTCAGATAAAGACAGGTTTACCTCCAGCCGCCCAGATGTTGTGCTGGTTACTCCCATCGCTGCAAAAACACACAAACAACAAACTAATGTAGGGGGGTGGCTTCTTCGAAGTGGCAGGGGGCAATTGCGGGAGACTGGGAGCACCCCGCCCAGCAGCATTGCCAGCCACCAGTAGAGCCACCAACCCCAGACAGCACCGACCTAAAGACCTCAGCAAAACTCGGCGTGACATCCACCTCGACGAGATCAAGTATTGTGAGGACACCAGACCTCAGAACCAGCTGGACGCCGCAAAAGAACAGCACAAAGATCTCTGCAACATTTTTTAAGGAGCCTCCGTTACTCTCCACATCATCTTTCTGGGTGTGGCTGGGTGGCACCAGGCCATCTACATCACTCGCACTCTGAAGCCTTTCAAGGAACAGAGTCTTGATCCTCAAAGGGTGAAAAAGATTGCCTCCAAGCTCCATGTGCACTATCATGATGTGAACTTTGCTGCTAAACTTGTCCATACCAGACGTGCCCTTTCCAGTACTGCTATCAACTCTCATCAGGAGCCGGTTTCAGGCCAAGCCTGCAACCCTCTTGATTTCCATTAATTTTTACTTTCCTTTTCGCGGTGGAGGAGTTTTACGGTACTTGGTACCAAAGTGGCTCCTTTTCTTTAATTAATGTGGGGAATGGTTTTCACTGCCTGCGTAGTTTTTTCTTTCTCCCTCATGTCCATCACCTCCTAAGAAGATGTGGATCACCAGGCAATTCATGATGCTGCTCTGAGGTGCAGGCTCACACGGAGCTCAAACGGCAAGTTTTTAAAACACACCTATTACTAGTTTTATATTCGTGGGGGGTAGAGGCCAGCCACTGTTTTTTGTGGTCATGATGCCCCAGCACTGTCTGCTGCATTAATTTCTTGCTTCTTTTAGCGTGAGAGGAAGAGATAACCTTTCACCATTAAACTTTGACAAGGGAGAAAACAATAACCACCTAATGGTAATGAATAACTAAAAACAGCCATGCCCGTATTGATGCACGGTCCTGAAAGAATGGAAATTGATGCAAAAGTCTAAGTGTCCTAGCGACCAATACCCATCAGCAAAACAAATGAGGCCATCGCACAAATGTCAAGAAGCAAAAGAAAAAATGCGCAGGCAGTGAAAAACCACTCCCCAAATTAAGTTAGGAAAAGGAGCCATTCCGGTACCGGGTACCGTTATTCTCCTCCACCACCAGCATTTTACCTGCATGATTCCATAATTCAACCTTGTGTACACAAAGGTAACAGGTATCTTGCTTGGCTGTGTTAGACACACCAGATACAAGTATTAACTCCCCACACCTCACCACAATACAAAAAGCTGCCCAACTTGGTATTTCTGCCCGTTGGAATAATTATATACAGTTCAACTTTTCAATTATGACGTCAAGGTCCTTGTCAGCGTCGCACAGCCACACCTTAGTCCTACTCACCACCTATCCTTGAAGTGTAACGTTGAGTGGCTCTTTGCATTCAAGGGACAACCAGAATCCAAAACAATATCCTCCCTAATTTCATGCCTGTAGCGTTAACACTGCCTGCGTCATTTTTTCTTTCACTTGCCCAAAAGAAATGACCAAAAGCCTTTGAGCTGACCGAGCTCTGCCCAGTAATCAGGGCTCTTGAAGTTGACAACAATAGCACTGGTGTTATCGCTAGAGTAACGCTTCAGCGCAACCTGGACCAGGCTCTCTGCTACCTATGGGTGCATATTGGGAGTGGAGGGAGAATTTGAGGGAGGGCGGTGTCAGAGGTGTGTTTATCAGAGGTCTGAGGTGTGTATATGCATGTATGTGTGTGTGTGTGCGCGTGCGTGTATGTGTGTGTGTGTGTTAGAGAGGGTAGGTTGGTTAGAAAACAGGATTGGGCAGGCCAGGGAGCCATCGAGGGAAAAACAAAACCATGAATGGATGAGGCACATAATGTGCAGCTGTATAATCAAGTTTTATAAGCATTAAGTAATAAACCCCACTGCGAGCAAAGAGAGGAGCACTGAGATATAACTATCAAAAACAATGTGAGCCTCTGCGAGAGCCTTTGGCTCCCTCTTTATTGAAGCAAGGATGGTCTCTGTATTCTACATTTACATATTCAAAGGCAAGCTTGCCTTGAAAAGGCTCTAACAAGAGAAAGCGACATTTTGAAGCAACAATGGGGTTTGACCAGGCTTCCAACCTAGGACCTCTAGGAACCCTGTTTTTCTGCAACACTGCAGGCTGTGCAAGACCCTCACATATTAAACATACAACTGTAATATACACATCACAGACAACGTGCATAGTACAACACAGACACAAGCCTGCATGCACACCTCTTGGCAGGGCTTCCCTTTTAGAAACTCCTTGCGTGCGTACAGCATGGCCTCGCGGGGAGGCATGACGTCCCACAGCCCATCGGTTGACACTACTAAGAATTCGTCCTCCTACGGTACGAAAGTGGAGGCATGAATAATGCATAGAAAAGTGTTTAGTGTTCACTTCAAAAATAGCTTTGCCTTTTCCCGACCTTTTAAGTGGCAGGCAGTAGCTCACACATTGAAGCGAAGGACCAGCATGCTTTCATACATGCATTGTTTCAGTGCTGCGTGAATTTAAATACCGTACATAAAGTATATCACTGCCCCTAATAAACGTTTTTTGGAGGTGGCGGTGAGGTGTTACTGCAAAATTGGTGGTTAATTTATTTTTAGTGTACAACATTTATTTTAGAGCGGCGATGAACGATCAGGAAGCCCCCCCGCTCCACCTGCACCTGCGAGGTCGGCTTGGCTGCAAAGGAGCAACAGCAGGCAGCCGACCTCGTCCGCCGTGCAGGCAAGAGCAGTCCGGGCCGAGCAAGAGGCGGAAGAGTGAAGGAACAAGAGGCCTTGGTTGTAGGATGTAGTTGGCATTGCATTGTGTGCAAATGAAGTTGAGACAGGGATGCATGCTCTCATGCTCTCATGCAGCAGTAATGCACCAGCAGAAATGACATGCACACACACATGCACGCACACGCACATGCACACACACATGCGCACGCTCAATAGCATCCGACCAGCACGCAAAGCTAGCACACACATGCAGCAGTAGTAGCAGCAGCAGCAGCAGCAGGAGGAGGGGTGGCCTCACGCAAGCCCAGGGCTGCAAAATCCCCTTTAGAGGGGGTGGTTGCTGAAGTTTATTAACACAAATATTTCTAGGAGTGGTGGTTGCTGTTTTTTAGCTAAATATTCATTTGTTGGGGGGTGGTGGTGAGTACATGTACGTACGGTACACAAGCATGTGCTGCCATTGGCGAGACGGCTTGTTCATTTATAAATCTTGCAAGAACAAGCATATGCCCATCAACAAATTATAATCGGTCTAAGGATTGCACCGATGCCCCTCAAGGTCAAGTGCATCAACAAAACAAACGACTTTGTCCAATTCGTCATTCACACCCATCTGCATTTTGCTGCCCTTGATCTGGGCAGCACCATTTAAAATGCAGCAGCCACTTCTGCGATAGCAGATGCAATGGCAGGAGTGGCCATCACCCACCTTTACCAAGTTATAAAATGCAGTAGCAGGAGTGGCCACCACCCACCTCTGACAAATTGGCCGACGCAGTGGCAGGGGTGGCTATTACTGGGTCTGAGGTGAAGCTCTGCTTGTCTGCGTAATCCTGTGGCCAAAACCCCCGCTGCACGCCAGCAGAGAGCAGCTTGTCCAACCCCACGCCCTTGAACTCCCAGTCGCCAAACGCGCGCGACACAGCCAAGACGTTGCACACGCGCCCGTCATATACCCAGCCCCCAGAGGCCTTAACCCGGGCCACCTCGTCGGCAATGCTTTTATCCTTGGCGCCGCTCACACGGTGTGGGGTGGTGAGGGGCACCAGGCTCTTACTGCGCTGCATAATGTAGGCTTGGGAGTCTCCCACGTTTGCCACCGACACGCGCCCTTGCCTCAAAATGGCAACTGTGGCTGCAGGGGTGGGGGTGAGGGAGTGTGCAGCAGGAGTTGAATCTGGGATCTGGGCCACTAGATATTGCTACATCAAGGTGCGGGAATTCACAAAAAGATGCACGCATGTACGTGCATACCCAGACACACACACCCCTACACAAACACACATGCACACACATACAATTGAGAAGAACTCACAAAAGAAGCATCAGTGCACTCTCCCTAGATGGCGATGCTGGCCGCGCAATCGGGCGTGCTTCAAAAAGAGTGATCACACAAATATTGCCTAGCTGCTCGACAGGCTGAACTGGCAGACCACTGGCAGACCACCAGATAGTTGCAGTCATAGGAATTGTGAGGGATTTATCAGCGCTTGGACGGTATGAGAAACAGAGCTTGAGACCATATACATACACATCCTTCCCTACGAAGAAACATGAACACATGTACGTGCATACACAGACACACACGCCCCTACTCACGCACACATACACACACATATATAACACCCACCAGTGGAGCCCGTCTGCTCTAGTTCGTCGTCTCCTTGAAGGTGATCCAACAAAGCATTGTCTGCATCCTGAAGAAAGTATATGCAGTTGCACATTAATGAGCGTGAGCGTGAACAGGGTCAAGCAGTCCACACCTTTGTGAAACATCTTTGCAATGGAAAAGTTCGAAAAAATAACTCAAAGTCCTGTGGACAAGGATTTCCTGCATTTCTTCTTTCAATGATGGGTTACTGTCATTGGCTTTGTGAGGAGGTTTACGGACCCTGAGCGGCCCTTTCTCCTAAATCGATGTGGTGTAGTTTGTTCCACTCAGGCCTTTGGGCCTGTGGTTAACCATATCATGAACAGCAACATCAGGACGCACATGGCTCAACCACTTTGGAATGCCGTGTAGTATGGCTGTTGGCAAGATCCAAACAATGATAGAAATATATGTACTGCTCATTCAATTTCATTATAAAGTGCACATTATTCGAGAGAAGAGCCAACCCCACAGTTGTGCAGGTGTTTTTGGTTGTTACGGGGGTACCAACCAACAACACCTGCGCCCCTGTACAGTTCTGCAGAGCTCAGACACACTTGAGGCACAGCATCCTTGGTGGGCCGAGCATCCAGCTTCAGGACGAGCTCTTTGGGTGGATATCTGACTAAAGGGTGAAAACCAAAGTACAGCACTCTCGGTGAGCCATTCAACGACCATATTGTGAGCACTAATTATTGAGATCCATTCCGTTTGCGTACGCTCATCTGCTGAGTTTCACATGGGAAAAGTACTGATCCACCTTACCACAGGGGTAGCTCCTTCTCACAGATTTTCACTTTTCCTGTTTATGGGCATCCTAGCGGTTGCGGGTATCGTAGCTTTTTGCAGGCAGGTGTCTATCACAGCTAACTCACCTGAAAGGCACCTGAGAAATTACATTCCACATGTACTCAAAAGGCACCTGCTATATCACCCTCCACACTCACTTGAAAAGCACTTATCACCCTCCACACTCACTTGAAAGGCACCCGCTAAAATACTCTCCACATCCGTTGACACCTTCAGCTGCTCCTGTGCACATAAAGAACGGCAGCTAGAATTATCTGAGGAATGTGAATTGCCTTGGTCTGTCAATACCATTGGGAGCAACGTGCTCCAGAGGGATGATCACGTTGAACAAGGTGCTCTGCTCTTGTAGACGCACTGCGTAGGGTTAGCATCTGCCTTCTTTTATAGGCAACCAAAATAAGGCAGCAAGGAATGGTGTGCCAATGACACTCACATCAAATGAACTAGGTGTGTAATAATGAGTCTGGGGCTGGAAACGTCTCCTGGAGCAGCATTTAGACCTACGACACACACACACACCTCTAACTTTTTGGCTATGAGCTCGTGCAGTTGCGCCTTCAACCACTGTACTGCAGCTGTTCCCCCGTGCCCATCATAGCAGCCCAGATACAAATAGCCCTGTGCCTCATCCCAATGGGCATGCAACTGCGTGTGTGTGTGTGTTTGTGTGTGTGTGTGTGTGTGTGTGTGTGTGTATGTGTGTTTGCATGTGTGTGTGAGTGTATGTATGCGTGTGCAATGCACAGGTGGGTGCGTATGTTATACACGGGGAAAGAGGGGATGCAAGCGCTCACTCTAGAGAGATCTTTTGACGTGTGAGACAAGATGGAAAATCACTGATATATTTATCATCTTTCCCTGCTGCCACAGCAGCACTCACCTCATCCTCCATGTTTCCTCTCAGGCCTTGCTCAGCCCTCTGACCAAAATCATAACCGGTCTGTTGGATTCCTTTTCCCAGCTCCGCTACTCTTGCCTCTGTGCCTGTGTGCCTGAACCTCCCTCTTCTTCTGTGTACCAGTGCTGTCTGTGTAAAAGGGTAAACACACCTCTGCGCCCCAACATGCGTGTGCGTGCCCAGGTGCTGCATTTGCATCACTAAAATGTTAAATATAACAAATATAGATTTGGGAGGCAAAATTCTTCGACATTTATCCCGGTTTGAGACGGATGCCTATCGCATGTAATTTGGCATTTGTTTACATTTAACGAAGCTGTGTTGCTCAGCATGCCCTGTCTTTCTACATGTGCGAAAACGCGCATATCTCGACACCCTCATTGGAGCCGTTGATTCCATTCCAGCTCATTTGCCACGGTTCAGACCAATTTGGAACCCCAGTCCAGCGGCCATGGCCAATTATGTTGGATCCTCTAGTAATTCAAACCAGGCAGTACGCAAGGTAAGACATTTCTTGGGATCGTCGGTTTAATGTTTAAATGCTGAAAAAGAGATGCACTTCGGTAGGCTTGATAGCTCATTTGCTTGTCATTTGCTCGTGATCATTTTTGAAGCGCTCCTCGTCTGTTTAGCTTGGAAGATATAAATAATTTGTTATGAGCATTATTGGCTAGCTTAGATGAGTGGGTGATGGAGATCTGAGCATGCAAGCTTTTTAAATTGGCTTTGCAGAGTAAATACTTAGGAATCCTACATTCAATTTGAACCATTTCCATCTTGCAGATCGAGGTTGCCATAGTGCGCACATGTATGATTTGCAGATCATTGCCGTACGGGACAACGAAGGCAGAATCTCCTGGTGGTGTGCAGGCTTCTGCCTCCCAACCACCTGACCCTTATTGAAAAGCTTCTTTTATTTTTATTCTCCAGGTGGGATGTTGTATGTCTGCATCCATCGGGTGTTGCAGAACACAACACAACATACTTTCCTAATCCATGCCGGTAGCATTTACACTATCTGCGTTAAATTTCAATTTTTTTCCTTTAGTAAAGCCACCAGTGCAGTGAAACAGGCTCGTTAGGGCCTTGCTTCATCTGCATGAATATAGGCAGCAGCGGACGGGTGGTTATGCAAGAACATCCCGATTCAATAGAAGCCTGAAACAGCTAAACCTAGGATTATACCAAAGTGGCTCTCTCCACCTCGCTTTCCAGACAAAACAGGGACAATAATTAGGTAGTGCCTCCAGCCGTCCGTCCAGATGCTGTCACACAATGCTGGTTGCCCCCATCTCCGAAAACACTAGAAGACAACGCACTCATTATGGAGGGGAGTGGGTTCGGAGTGACAGGAGGCAAACTGAGGGAGACCGGGAGCATCTCAGCAGCACTGCCTGCCAACATCCCCAGACTGCCAATCTCGGCATATTTGAATGTGAAACTAACCTCATCGAGATCATGTATTGTTGGGGCACTAGACCTCAGAATCAGCTGAGCACTGCGCACAAACAGGAGCACAAATCTGGAAATCCAAGCCTCATGAACACTCCATCAACTCAACCGCCAAACTTGTCCATACCAGACATGCCCTTACCTATTCACAATGTGGTTTACCTCTGGAGATTGCTCCTGGCTGGTGGGATGACAGAAAAAAAATCACAAGCCTGTGTTACCTACCTACCTTCGCTTGGATATTTCCAACATTCTCAGCCGTGCACTTTCTTGCCTTCGCCTTTCTGGTCATAACTTTTTGGTCTAAAGAATGCGTCATAACAGGAATAGAAGGCCTTATGAGCTCAGGATCTGTGACAAATGTGACCGGCACTCTGTTCAGGATGAGGAACACATTTTGCTGGACTGTCCGTATGAACATCTTGGTAGCCTTCGCACACGGCACCGCCAGCTGGTCTTCCCACCTCAGTTTGAAGATAGCCCAACTCGTTTGAGGACTTTCTTAAATCAGCCATATGGTGTGGCCTCTATTGTAGCTGAGAGAAAAAAGAAAAGACTACGCAGGCAGTGAAAGCCACTCCCCACATTATTTAAGGAAAAGGAGCCACTTTGGTACCGAGTACCGTAAAGCTCCTCCACCGTGAAAAGGAAGGAAGAATCAATGGGGATCAGGAGGATTGCAGGCTTGGCCTGAAACCGGCTCCTGATGAGAGTTGATAACAGTACTGGAAAGGGCACGTCTGGTATGGACAAGTTTAGCAGCGAGCCCCCTGCCACTTCAAAGAACCCACCCCCCTACATTAGTTTGTTGTTTGTGTGTTTTTGCAGCGATAGGAGTAACCAGCACAAAATCTGGGCGGCTGGAGGTATATCTGTCTTTATCTGGGAAGCGGGGTGGGAAGAGCCATTCGGGAACAATTCTACTTTCAGCTGTTTCAGGAAACTGGGGATTTAGCATGCTCATCCGTTCGTTGCTGCCTATATCTTTGGAGACAATGCATGATCCTAAGGAGCCTGTTTTGCTGATAGCCTCTAAGATCATGCGGCATACTAAGTTGTGTCTTTTGGTGATCATGTTCCTTCTTATTTGTGTGTGTTGGTACCCAGAAAGGATGTGTAGGGCACTGTCTACTTATGGGCAGAGGGGGCAAGTTTGACTTGTTGAGAGTTTGAACAATACCGCATGTTTTTGATTATATAGTGTGCCTGTTCTGGTATTTCATAATGATACATTTGGTCTTAAAGGGGACATCGGATGGTGTTAGGTAAGAATTGCTAGTGGCTCCATTGGCAGTGCCGTCCATTATGAGGGTCTGGTGAGTGCCTAGCCCTTTTCCCTTGATTTTTTCTAGCGCCTTTTTGGTTTGGTTACAGGCTTTTTCCAACAGGCTCTCTCCAGGCTTCCGCTCAGATGCCCCCCAGAGGCATATATAGCGATGTAATTTGTAAGTTACCTTACCTTACCTATACCCTGTACCAGGGATGGGTCATACGGACTTCAGAGACGTTTAATACGGAAATACGTGTAAAATACACAATGCACGTATAATATGATACCGTATTTTATGCAAATTTGGGGTGCCGATTTTTGACCCAATATGGACCCGATTCGCCCCAAAATAACCCAAAACGTTTTAGTTATTTTTCATTATATAACATGATTAAATCAGGTATTAGTTACATCGGAAGCTCGCTGGAAGGTCGTTTCTGGGCGGGAATTCGTCTAAAAAGGCAGAAAAACGGCAAAAAACGGTTTTAGTTGTAATCGTATACCCGATTTGTCCAATACGCGTTAATACCATACGTCGTATTATACGAATACGCCGTATTTTCCAACCCTGCCCTGTAACTGTAAGTACCAGAACACCTCTCATCAGTTTCAGGCTGAGCCTGCAACCCTCCTGATCCCCATTGATGTTGAAGAGTTACATATCCGGTACCAACCAGACTCCTTCTCCTTGAGTACTTTGAGGAGTGATTCTTCACACTCCACGTGGTCAATTTTTAGCACAGCCCAGGAGGCATCGTTGTCAACAACTAAGTGACCTTGTGTTTTTGATGAGCAATCAAGAAGGCCGGCTTTTGTAGTTGCATACTTCTCTAAATGAAAACAAGCAGGGCTAACAAGACAACACCTCATAAAAATCTACAGGCAGCAAATGTCAAGGCACACGACAACCTCTTTCCCGTAAATTGTGCAAGCTCACGTTTCCTCGGCATTTTCTCTTGCCCTGAGCTTTTGGAATCGAGCCTGGAGCTCAGAGACACAGCTATCCTGGCTGATGACAGGCTGCTGCTCCGTGCGGTGAGGAGAGGGGCTGCAGAAGGCAGGTGTATTGACACCTCGTTGTGAAGAGCCCACTACGACAGCATTTCGTTGCTGCAGCTTCTTTGCCATCTCTGCTCCGAAAGGTGAGGCTGCACTGTGCCACTTTGGCTCAGGCGGCGACTCTTCTGTTTGAAGAGATGATGATGCTGAGGCTGCCTCTGCTTGCCAGCTCTGCTCCTGCTGCTGCATCCGTGCCAGCTTTTTCTGAAGCTTGTCGCTCACCTGTAATATTTGCAATGGACAAATTAGCTTCTTGTTAATTTGTGCAATGTCATGATGGACATGCTGGAAGCAGCCAATCTGAAACTTACATCCTGCAATGCTTATTCCAGCTGCCATTACTTTTTACTCCAACTTTGTCTGATACTCAGATGTTCATAAGTTTTTTTGGTGCAGCTGTCAACCTTTTAATTGGTTTTTCTATTGGGATCCAGAGGTTGAGCAGTCATGCCAGGCTGGAGGCCTTTGCAAAATCCAAACTGATTTAAACAAAGTTAGTTAAAAAACTGCAGGTATTAATAGGGCTATCAGGCAATCCTTCTTTGCCCAAGTGGCCCACTGAAAAGCATTCAGCCACTTATATCACAGTGCCAATCAAAATATTTTTGCTACCACGGTCTACAAATTTGCGTGACTATCACATGCAGCTAATTTACTTTTGTCTAAGGCTTGCACAGGTTCATAGGTTCAAGTAAGAAATTGACAGCCACAACAGCTGTCTAACAAACCTCCAATTTTCCCGTTTTGGTTGCCTGCATTGCAGATGCTGCGGCCATTTGCTGCTGCTCCTCCATGTTTAGCACCTCAGTATGCCGTTTTGCGATCTTGGCTGCGAAAACGTGTACAAACAAGTAAAGCTGGGACATGCCGCAGCATTATGGTGGTGCGTCGTTTCCTAGCGTAAGTAGGAGCTTGATTAAAAACATTGGTGAATGTTGGACTGCCGGGCAAAACCCAAAGAGCCCACGTAGCACCGTTCTCAATCAAACAGCAACATCCAAACAAGCTTTGCACTGCAGGGGCAAGCTTTGATTATACGCACAAAACCGGGGGCATAAGAAACTGCTGCCTACCTGAAAGCTCCTTCGCTAAGGGAGAATGCGCAGCTGCCTGCTCAGCGGCCTTAACCTTAGCCGCCTCTGCCGCTTCCTAAAACATTGAATAGTGATTGGAAATTACGCATCTTAGCACGCTCAAGTTCTCAAATAAAGCTTGTTCCTGTGTTCATGTGTTCCTGTTGAGAAACACACAGAACATTTAACACGTTTACAAATCCAATACCATCCTTGCCTCTAAAACAGCTCATACTCTGATTCAAAATATGACAATTTTCTATTACTTTATTGTGCTATTTACCTGCTGCTGCTCACGCTGAAGGAAGTCCCTGCCCTTTTTTGCCTCAACTTCTGCCTGCACATAAGTGGAATCGGCGGTTACTTGTTTTAAAGCGCGTAAGTTGTCCAAATATATTTCTCCAATGCCACACTCCTGCTCACCCCTCCCTCATCTGCAAGACCTTACCTGCCAAGCGCTTGGGCCCTGCTCCTTGGCAGACACCTTAAACTGCATCACATGAGCTAGCTCTCTGCAAAAAGCGGTTGAGATGAGTGGGAGCACTTCTTTTCACTGTTGGCACTGTTGGCACAGGCATCGGCATGCCCCACTGCCTTGCTTAAAACAGATCTAAGAACCAACGCACATATACTGGTTGTTGAGGAGGGCTACAAATGGTTGTAAGGTTTGCAAAATAAGAATATAAGTCAAAACGAAGGGGTCGGCCAAACTCGTAATTTACACTGTTGTATATGACTGTACGTATCAACCAGTACTCGCCCAAACACCGAAAGTGCACGAGCACATATATTCACATATTTACTAACATACGGCTATAAACAACCCAAGCAAAATGTACCTTGCATCGCGCCCCTCTGATTTGCTGTATTGAATTTCCCTTGCTGCCGGTGTTGCTGTGGCCTGTGTGAGCACACAAAACATTTTGCTCAAATGAAAAGAAGTAGCACTCAGAAGCGCTGAGAAGCCTCAACCACGCAGGCTTGACTTCTATGTAGCTGCCCACATTCAAGAGCAGGCGCTACAAGCTGATTGCTAAGCATCAAGAAGCGGCAAGTGTTATAGTTTTACGTGCTCTGTCTGGGTGCGAAAGAGGCAGGTCTGCAAATTTAAGTTGAGATACAACAATTATATCTTTTGCAAAAATAGGGCATCTGGAAAGGACAGTAATTGCTCTTACTTTGAGAATGGTGTTGCGCGGTTGGTTGGGAAGCACGAGTGCAGCGCCAAGGGCAGGCACGCCTCCATACTTGCCAACAATCCTAAAAGCGATTACAGCACGACAAAGCACTTATGTGCCGTACCATGTATTTCATTATGCATATTGTGCTGCATGGTGTGTACATCCTCAACCTTCATCACCAAACAAACAAGCAGCAGCTGACACAGTCAACACAACCAAACAGGAAACTGTCTTCTCAAATTGTCCTCAAAGTCATGGCGACAGATTATCATGGAACACTTACTTTGCCTGCTTTTCAGCTTGAAATCTACGCAGCTCAGGGTGAACAAAGCGTGCATCATGCTGGGTCTCCTGTGGGAATTAAAAGGGTGCACGCTGTATTTTTGTACATGTGTGTCTTTATGTGTGTGTGTATATGTGTGCGAAGTCGTGCACTTCAACTCCGCAGGTGAAAATGTTCCTGTTTTTGATGTTGGCGGTGCCATCCTTCATCACAAAGATTCTTTAAGGTATTTGGGCATGGTTTTCTACAGGACCTTGAACATGGCTAAGTCTGCTGAACACGCGGCCCGTCCTTTTCTTGCCTCTGCCTATAGGATACGTAGATTTGTGCGTGAACACGCTTTGGCATACAGGCCACACACTTCTTTATGGCTCGCTAAGACGTATGTTATTCCTGCTGGCATGTATGGTAGTCAAGTATGGGGTACTGGATTCTTGCAGGCAGGCAGGGAGTTCTCCAGCCCGCTGTCTACGCTTCATTTGCATTTTCTGAAGGGCACGTTAGGTGTGAAGCAGTCTACCACTAATTGGGCTGTACTCCGAGAATGTGGACATGAACCGTTGCAACTCTACTGGTTTCTGTCAGCTGTCAAGCTTTTTGGCGAAGCCCCAGTCATGGGGCGCAGCCCCTAGGTTTGGCATGTTTCACGCCTGAGTTCACACCAGTGTGCGCAGGCCCGCCCATCGCACCCCCCGCCCCCAAAACTTGCACAGTGACTTAGACTTACAAATCAGGCAGCCCTGCGGTGCCAGGGGGAGGGGAGGGGCAGGGGGTGGTGCTGCTGGGCGTACCCCGGAACGAAAATTTGGAAAGTTGAGACTCAGGGCCTGGCCAGAGCCAGGCCAGAGCCACGCAGCCAACGTCCAGGTCTGAAACTTGGCAGGCAGGCCAAGCAAAAATTTTTGTCGGGGCATACCAGTTTTGGTGACCAGGGGTGCAGTGAGAAGTGCTGTGGAAAGAACTGACT
>Ga0307968_1002645_pt1 | contig 14967 bp, 17 predicted proteins | sample OrgLakmetagen650_FD_201834 | JGI IMG/M metagenome (GOLD analysis project Ga0307968, IMG submission 201834) | Saline water microbial communities from Organic Lake, Antarctica - #650 | ecosystem: Environmental > Aquatic > Non-marine Saline and Alkaline > Saline | place: Antarctica: Organic Lake... | reverse complement strand
CCTCTCTACCTTCGCTTGGACATTCCCAGCAACCTCAGCCGCGCACTTTCTTGCCTTCGCCTTTCTGGCCACAACTTTCTGGTCCAAAGAATGCGTCATGACAGGAATAGAAGGCCTTATGAGCTCGGATCTTTGACAGGTGTGACTGGCACACTATTCAGGATGAGGAACACATTTTGTTGGACTGTCCGCATAAACATCTAGTCAGACTTCGCACACAGCAACAGCTTATCTTCCCACCTCAGTTTGAGGATGGCCCAGCTCATTTGAGGACCTTTATGAACCAACCTGATAATTTTGGTGTTGCCTCTTTTGTAGCTAAGTGCCTAGCCCTGTTCCCTTGATTTTTCTAGCGTTTTTTGGTTTGGTTACAGGCTTTTTTCCAAGCTTCCGCTCAGATGCTCACCAGAAGCATATATAGCGATGTAACCTTACCTTAGCCAGGCAAGTGCTGATTCAGAGTTCATCTAGCAGCAGGGCCCGCAACAAAAGAGTAATGATCCTGACAATGTTTGATGTTCCACACCTTTTGTTGTGCATGTGCTGCTCCTCACACATGACTTTATGTATAACATTATAATAACAATTGCCTCCCTCGTTCTTGATATCCTCAGTGCGACACTCCTTTTTTTTTATGTGCCCAAAACTCACAGATGATTCCCCCTATTTGATAAAAGCGGTCGTTTGGTCCTGGCAGATGCTTGATTGCTTACTGAATTTATTCAGTTATTCAGTGCTGCAATGTCACGCGTTGTGCCTTTTTTCCCTTTCCAAAATGTTTTTCTTAGGTTCCACAAGTCTAGTGCTACAAAATCCTTTCACAATTTTTGCATATTTTACATACGCAGCCTAGCAGTCGCACGTTTAGACTGATGGCTTACTCTGCAAGCTCTGTTAAATGTAACAATGGCTCACGTGGGCATTAGGGAAAACGGCGTACTGTGCGCTAAACTGCCACTCAGATTCAGCAGAGAAACAATAAAACCATCAATTTTACAACTGTCTAGGCACAGTGCCAGGGATGCCAGCAACATAAAGACCATGCACAGTCGTAAATGGTCGAAGTCCACCTGATGCACTCAACATGAAACAGCAAGGATCACAGGACAGGCCGAGCCTGAAGAGACCGGTTGGGTTAAGCAACCATAATATTCATATAAGCGGCCTTATCCACACCACCGCCGCCTATGGTCCTTACAACATCCTAGCCTAATTTTTATCCTGGTAACAACTACTTCTACACTGCTGCTTTTGTTTCCTGGTTACGGGAACATTGCCAGCTGCTGCAGCGCAGTCTGCTCAGAGAAGCCCATCATAAGGTTCAGATTCTGCAGTGGGAGGGAGTGGAATGGAGGGTTTGGAGCTTTCAAGAGGGAATTAAAACGTCCATCATTCATATGCGGCGCAGGGAAATCTACTGCTTAAGTAGTATGGGGCTTCTCCTCAAAGCACAATTATGTTAGGCTGCGAAGCCTGCTACACATCACGTATCTTTATACGTGATAAGAATGATGGTTGAGTGCAGCGCACAGTCCTCTATGCGAAGATCACACACGGGGTCTGTTTTGTCTGACGATTATTCATTGGCTAACCCCTTAAATTCAACTACCTGCTTAGATTTTGGACACTTTTATTTTAGAACATATAGTCAAAGATGCATGCTTTCTGTTGCGTCCCAGATTGTGTGCAGCAATGCTTTCAATAAAACACTGCACATACGACAAACTTCTTTCCGCCCTTTAACGTATGATGCACACAAACACACATAAATGCCTCACCTACCTACAACAAACCGACAGACACACCCAACACACATGTACATGCAGGCGGCCACTCAAACACCCAAATTCCCCTCACACAGATGAGCACATGCAAACACACCCACACCCACACCCACACCCACACCCACCCACCTACCTACCTACCTACCTACCTACCTACCTGCATGCATGCATACGTACACACCTGCATTGCCTGCCCGCTGGCCCCCTTGACCAAGTTGTCAATGACGCTGACCACCACCGCACGGCCGGAAAGGCGGTCCTGAAGGACAGACATCAACACAGTGAGGCCATCAACGTAAGATACAAAGGATATAATGAGAATCTAACTGTGACATGTGTACCGGTGTTATGTCCAGAAAGGTCTGTTGGGTGCTCTTCTTCTTAACACTCTAGCAGCTCTTATACCACGTGCGTCCCTCGTCTGCCAGGCTGCTGCCAAGGGAGTGGCTGTGGCAAGATGTCCAAGTGCTGCTTGGAAAATTGCCAAATGCCAAGTGCAAAGTGCAAAGTGCTGCTAAGGGACGTGCAAAGGGAAGTGCAAAGGGAAGTGCTGCGCAGAGAGTGGTCGTGGCGGTACGTTGCTGAGGCTGAATGATTATCGACCCCATCTTTATCGGTCCAGGCTTTCAAATTTAAAGACACAAAAAGTCCTTAGCCGCCTTAAAAGGGCGGGTTCCTGTCGGCTTGACTATGTTCCCATGCACGCACCACAATGTATACAGGATTTTCCTTCTGCAAATCGAACACCGCAGGCTTTCTGCTAACAATCCATGCATTACGGCATTTTTGTAATGTATCTTGGATTACCCTGTTGCATCGACGTTGACAACCGTGTTTTCTCAGCAAGGTGTACCAGTTTAACCAACACGAAGAGCAAAACACAGGCATCAAATATACTTATGCAAGGAGTAGTAATTAACCTTGATCGGCAAAAGATGGATTTGAGCCAGGCCTCACAAAAGCCACTTCAGCATGGCAAAGATCAAAAGGGAGACATTACGATGCCGGCACTCACACACCAGATGTGTGAAATTCCAATAACACACCTCAAACACATTCATGAGCGCAAAGTTGGAGCCTCGTACGTGGCGTGTATGTGGCACTATGCCCTTATCCAAGACCTGCAAAGGGTAGCAAGGCACGCTGTGTGTGCGTTGTATGTCGTGCGTGTGTTCTACAAGTGTGCTTGTGCTTTGTGAGCTCGTGTCCGTATGCATTTGTGTGCATTTGTGTGCACATGTGTGTGTGTGTGTGTGTGTGTGTGTGTGTGGAAATGTGGGCAAGTGTGTGTATGTAACTGTGTGCTCATGCGTATATGTGCTTAAAATGAACTCAAAAATGTTCAGCTCAGAACGCAATTACTTCTGGCGCACTGTTCCCAGCTATCTGGTGTACACGCATCACACACACATATCACACACACCAGATATACGTACACACATACGCCACTATTCTGTACCTTTACAAAGAACTCGTCGGCGTAGGTTTTCTTGAGGTGCGCCCTCAAATCATCCACAGACACACCGGGGGCCATCTTCACGTACGATGTGCACTGCATGCCTCTGTACAGCAAAGACAGGGTGTAGCTTAGTGTTTTTGTGTAGTGTGTTTTGTGAGACAGCTAAGTGTCTTTGTGAAATTTAGGCGCCAGTTTTCAAGGTTATGTTCTCATGGAGTGCCCGCAATCATCCACAGAGACACCGGAGACCATTTCCACGTGGTCTGAGCAGATCGTACGACATGAAGTGCATGCCACTGTCTTTTACAGCAAAAACAGGGCGGTACTCCAGGATTGTGTGCATTGTGGCATGCACAATCTGGACACATAAGGCTACTAGTGAGTGAAGCTAAAACTTAAAAAGCACTGTGCAGGATTGCTGTGAGCATTAATGCATGGCAAATAGGTACAATCGGCGTGATAGCAGTGCTTAGACATGTCAAGTCCTCGCAATCACAACATCATACACAAGGACAAACAGCAGAGCACTGCAAGCAGCATTTCGTAAACGTAACATCATACTAAACTTCAGACAAAAGAGCAATTTATCTTCAAACAGCATGGTGCTAATGGTCGTGCTGTCTTCCAGCACATGCATCACAGCTAGGGTTGGCCAGAACCATACATTTATAGGTATATACAGTGCATACACAGTATTTTTGACAGGGAAATCACCACACATACGGTCATACACGGTGTGTAAGTACGGTTCTGGCCAACCCTAATCACAGCCCTTGCGCACATGTTCAAGCGTACGTACATCCCGCAAAGCCGTCTTCTAATCGACTAATGGTTTTTGAAGCGAGGAGGGAAACCCTAAAAACCGCCCCTTCCATCATTCATTGTTTCCTCCCATTAAATGCTCCTTGTTTTAAAAGGAGACCACCGCTTTTGTTCGTGCGTTCACTGTAGTGAAGGATTGATGATAGAGCGTCCTCACTTCCCGCTCTGCCTCATGCAAGCCCCAAAACACAAACACAAAAGTGTTGTCACACACGCTCATTGTAAACTCACCTCCTCCCCTGAGCGCACTCACCTACTCAAACACAAACACAAAAGTGTTGTCACACATGCTTCATTGCATGCTCACCTCCTCCCCTGAGCGCACTCACCTACTCAAGTTCATCAAGTGTGGCGTGAAAGAGACCTTGACGTCTGAGCCAGCCGCTTCACTTAGGCCCTGCTCGATCTCAGGCATGTGACGGTGCTTGCCAATGCTGCACAGCACAGACGGTGCAGAAGTTTGCGTGCGTGTTTGCGAGGGATTGGGCACGTTCGTGTTTGGCTGTGCACAACTTCAGGCGTCAGTGACGATGGTGTGTGTGTGTGCTGTGTGTGTGTGTGCGTGTGTGCGTTTGTGTATTATGTCATGTTTGCCAACGCTGCATGCACGGCATAGATGGTGTGACTGGACATGAGTGCTTGTGAGGAATTGGACAGTTTGGATATAGCTCGGCTGCGCCATTGCTTGTAAATGCTGCACAGCACAGAGGATGCATGTTGGATTGAAGGGGTGCAGACGGTGTAAGCCTACATAAACAATTGCAGGCAGTGCGAATCTACTCGGAAGAATTGCAGGTAGTATGATTCTACTTTGAAGTTGCAGGCAGTGTGCCTCCACATGAATGCTTGCAAGGGATCTGACTAGGGTTGGCCAGAACCGTACAAAAACACCGTATATGACCGTATATGGTGATTTCGTAATTTTCCTGCTGAACCATATGCACATGGTTCTGGCCAACCCTAGATCTATCACTTTTGTGCCTGCTTTGCTCAACACCAGGCGTCTGTGACGCCATTCACACCTGTAAGAGTTGATGCCCTCTGCGATTTCACAGTACAGCGTGCTCTCTTTGGCTGCCCTGCCTGCTCCGCTCACACCTGCAGCGAAGAATGAGAGGGCGATGCAGGAATGATGTGGCCAATGCGGCTTTTTGTGGCTGCCCTGCCCGCCACAAATTCACACCTGCAGCAAACATTTAAAGGACATACAGGAATGATGTGGCCAAAGCGGCTTGTCGTGGCTGCCCTGCACGCCACATTCACACCTGCAGCAAATATTGAGAAGATGATGCAGGAAAAAAGCGGCTTTTTGTGGCTACCCTGCCCGCCACATTCACACCTGCAGAAAAATACAAGAGGACAGTGTTGACCTTTCAAAAATACAAGAGGACAGTGTTGACCTTTCAACCAAGAACTTTTCACGACTCCTGTGCTTCCTCTGGCTACCCTGCCCCACTCACACCTGCAGAAAAAGGGGAAGCTACCACATCTGGACATGGTAATGACTGTTTTGGGGTGATTCCAACAAATTCTTTGCCTGCCCTGCCCTCACCACACTCGCACCCGCAGCGGGAAAACAGGATGGTGGGCAGATGCATCACCTGACCAATTCACTCATGCAATCACTCATGCATTCACTCACTCATGCATTCACTCATGCATCACCTGGCCGATTCACTCACACTGTGGCATAACAGGGGGAAAATCAATATGAGGGAAGAAAACTTGGGCGAAAGCAAGGTTAGAAGTTTCCTCACGAACAAATGGCAAAGAGTAAGTAAGCACGACGGAAGGCACACAAACACACATACATCTCATTCAATCAGTGTCGCAATGGTGTTTAAGTAGACTGCAAATGCTTAAAAAGATTGCACACAATGCTCTAGATGACGTGCACATGTAAGCCCGTCCGTCGTGCGATCAGCTACAGAACACACACATGTCTCATCCTGTTTGAGTTCTCCGTCCTTTACATCCATACACATAAAGCAACACTGATCAGCACCAGAACACACACACACACACTGCTCGCAACGAGTCCCAGGCAGGGCATTTTGTCCAGGCCTGTCACCCATGCAACATGATAAAGGTTGGCCAGAACTGTGTACATTTCCCGTGCATGATGTACATTCAAAGGGTTCCCTGCCAAAAACAACTTAAATACGCTTCTGAACGACCGTAGACATGTGTTTTCTTAAACTCACAGTTACAGACTTCACCCCTGACCAAATGAATCTAACACCTACACATAAACCAGTGCTCCTGCCTACTACCATCCAGAATGTACATACATACTCTCTCACACACACACACACACACACACACACACACACACACACACACACACACACACACACACACACACACACACACACACACCAGTGCTCCTGCCTACAACCATCCAGAATGAACATACATACTCACACACACACACCAGTGCTCCTGCCTACAACCATCCAGAATGTACCAGTCAAGGGTCACGCACCAGACTTGGCATCAACGATGATGTCATCCGGCAGGACGAGCTTGCTTTTCACTAGGGGGTATAGGGGCAGCTGCAAGTGAAGGAGCAAGGCAAATGCATTGGGCGCAGAATCGTCCATGACAAAGAAGGAAATTCTTGCTCTTCACTTGGGGTTTTCAGGGGAAGCTGCGGGTGAAAATGACGAGGCAATCACAGTGGGTGTAACCTGGCTATGGTTCATGGCCTCAATGTAAGCTGGCATCTTTAGAAAGAAGCAGCACACAGTGAAGCAATGCCAAAGTGAAGCAACAGCAAAGCAACAACAAAGTGAAGCAGTTGCAACGGAACCTCAAAATACTCAAAACTAACAAGGACGTCCCTCACTGCCTATGCTGTCTTAAACCAACACACACACACACACACACACACACTGTTCAGTCTTGGTAATATGTCTGTGCATGATATGTGCACGATGTGTCTGTGCATGGTATGTCAAAGGAACAAGGCGAGCAGTTTCCTAGCGTCCTCATAACTCACAACGTCACAGTATGTCACAGCTTATAGTGTATACGTCACAGTATGTAGTGTATGCACTCTTATATGTAGTGTATACACTCTTGTATATACTCTTGTATGCAGTGTATACACTCTTGTATATATACATTACCATATACACAGTACTAGAGTGTATACATTCTTTTAGTGAACCGTCACAGTACGCTGCATATACCTGAAAATCCTTGTGCCAAGAACTCTGATCACACGTTCCATTGTGTATATACAGGATGTTTTGAGCTGAGAATGTGGGTTTGGCACCAGCAAGTGTACAGGTACAGCGTGCTATAAACTTGAGTCGTGGGGACGGCACCATGTACTGGATGGCGCCATGTACTGGATGACGCCATGTACTGGACGGCACCATGTACTGGATGGCGCCAACCTTTTCACTCTCTGCAATTTGTCAGCCTTAACATCAGCTGGAAAAATGCATGTTCATTCAATTGTTCTAATTCAATTGCTCTGATTCACACGATACGAAAGCCGTAGTCAGATTTACATCAGCTGAAAAGGTGCATTTTCATTCAATTGTTCTAATTCAATTGTTCTAATTCACACGATTTGAAAGCCATTAGTCAGCCTTAACATCAGCTGAAAAGGTGCATGTTCATTCAATCGTTCTGATTCAATTGTTCTGATTCACACGATACAAAATAGCCAGCTGTCGGCTGTTGTGACTGAGGGGCTTGCAAACTCACATTTAAAGCATGTGCCAGCGTAGAGCAAACAGTGTGGGCTAAGCAGAGCGCTGCCACGACCTTGTATAGGGTCGGCCAGCCCAGCCAGCTTTTTCAATATTCATGGCAAGAGATAATAAATCCAAGCATACGGTCATGTACGGTGTATACCGTATAGGCTGTATATCACCGCGTACTGCGAACGCTTCTGACCCCCTCGCGGAGTGTCGGGAGCAGTTTAAATAATTAAGCTACAAGGGCCTCGCGAATCTCGCATTCGGATTAATTAATTGATTTTAAGCATGAACGGGGACAGGTTGGGAAAGCCTCTCATGGCCGCCCTTCAAGGCCCCTAAGGGGGACAAACAGCTTGGAAAGCTGGCCCTCTCTTGGGGAGGAAGGACACCAAAAGGAAGGGCGTCTTCAATCCCTCCACATGCACATGCGCATGCACGCACACGTGCACGCGCGCACACACGTACCCGCATGCACACACGTAAGCGCGTACACACACGCACAAGTACACAACGCACGCACGTATACAATGCACGCACACACGTACGCGCACGCACAAACACATACACACACATCGCGCACGCACACACGCGCACGTACGCACCCACGCACACGTACACACGCTCACACTCACGTACCTGTGCGCATGCACACACACACGTACGCGTGCGCACACACACGTACACACACATACGCGCACACACACACACGTACGCGCACACACGCACATGTACACGACGCACGCACACACATACGTACACAACCGTATACACACGCATGCACATACATGCACGCACACACACGTACGCGCACGCACACACACGTACGCGCGCACACACACACATAGACACACGTACGTACCCACACGCATACACACGTATGCGCGCACACACACACACACACACGCATGCACGTACACAACGCACGTACACACGTATGCGCATGCACACATACATATGCGCACGCACACACACGTACATACGCGCACGTACGCACACATGCGCACGCACGACACGTACGCGCGCACACGTGCGTGCACGTGCAGCTCAGAGGGCCAAAGGCCCTTGTATAGGACGCATTGGAGTAAATAATTAGAATGTGTGCCCCTCGCATTGGGGTATAAAATAGGTTTTCAAAAATTGCATTGGTCACGCGCCTGTACAGTACGCATTTCTAGCCAGCCCAAAATATGTGCTTGTATCAACCTTTCGATTTACCTTGCACATAGTTGCAAGTAAGGGGCAGCTTTGAGGTCGTTTAAGCCTGGGAGGGATCACACTACAGGCTGCTACAGGCTGCTACAGGCTACCACAGGCTACTACAGGCTAACACAGGCTACTACAGGCTCTCCTGCACCACCCAAGCCCCTCGCTAGGCCAACACAACTTTGCTGCTGCACGCATTAAACAGTCTTAATTACAAAAAGGGGGAGTCTGTGTTGGTTCAGTTCAATGCGGGAGGCACCCCCTCGGAATACTCCCCCACAGTACCTGCATTTCAACTAAAAGTTCTGCCCCTTCTGTCCATAATAACAACATGGTTAACAACATGGTTAATAACAACATGGTCCCACTCCGGGCACTTGAAGGGAGGCATTATATGTATGTGAGGGGAGGGGGGCTCCAAGGGGGGTGGTTGGGGGCGGTTGGTGCAGGCCCAGAGTACCCCCCCAAAAACAAAACGTATGGAACGTATTATACGCATATTTCGTATAAAACAAGTACTTAATCGTATTGGATATCCCTCAGGAGCAATGCCCAACCCTGCTAGTCAACGTACATTTCTGGCCAATCCTAACGCATAAGGCCAGGGTGGGGGCCAGGACCACACGGCTATACAAACTTGGAAGGAAAAACTACTACATTGGGTGTGTCGAGGGCTGGCCAGGAGCGTGACTGCCAGTCTCTAGACAACACTCAACATCGGTCTGATTATGCTCACACCTGTGCACAGGTGGGGTAGCAGCCGGGGTTAGCCAGCAGCCGGGCTGATTTGATTTGGTCCCTGTACAGCTCGGTCAAGCCATACACCGCCTCTTTTTGAAGGTCCACGGCAGCGTGCGCGTTGCTGTACCTGGGTGCACCCACATACAAACAAAGCATGCGTGAACATTGTTCAGCGTGCATTGCCTCTTTTTGAAGGTTCACGGCAGCGTGCGCGTTGCCGCAGTACCTGGGTGCACACACACACACACACACACACACACACACACACACACACACACACACACACACACACACAAACACACACACGTGCGTGAATAGTGTCAATTGTGCACTGCCCTTTTATGAAGGTACACGGCAGTGTGCTCACTGCCTGTGCTCACTGCCGGAAGCATATTGACGTGCACAATGTATACACTTGTAGATGTACACACACACACACACACACACACACACATTTTTACTGACACTGCACGTGCGAGTGACAAACTGTGATCTACGAGCCTTGCTCATCCAGGAAAGAGGCGGTTTAGAAAAAGGTGTGCAACAGCAGGCGTGCATCAAGTCAGCAAGAAGACCCTCAAGCTGCAACACCGTGTGTAACCTAGAAAGGCAGCAAACACGCAACTTGGGTGTAGGGTTGGCCAGACCCGTGTATCCATAGTATATATACAGGGTTGTTTGGAGCCATATATATATGGTGCATATACGGTATTTTTGGCAGGGAAACCACCCAATATACAGTCACATACGGTGTATGTACACAGCTCTGGCCAACCCTGTATATACAACGCAAGTACATGCATATGCAATATGTATGGTTCAGGCCAACCCTTAAAACATGGTGATTCTAGATTAGGCGATGCTTCCATTCCTATTTTAAGGCTGTTACAGAGTGTGCGTTCTGGCCACCTGGGTCATAAGGTAGCCGCTGAAGCAACTGTAGCTGTATCAGCCATTTTGGCATTGCCATCATTAATCAACTCCTTCTAGACGAGAATGCTGTTTTGTATAATAATTGCACAGGAATTCTGGCCTCATTTTCCCCTCCCCCCAGCAACTCACCACTCAGTGTAAGTGTCCGTGTTTTTGAGCCTGAAGTCAGCACTAAGGTCCACAATTTTAATGTGGCTGGGGAGCTGCTTCAGAGTTTCCTGAGGAAGCGTTGGGAAAACTTCCAGCTGAGACTTCTCATTTGTCGCTCCTTGCATAACGCAATAACAAAAATCAACATCAGTGACAGTGACAGCGACACACAACACACACCCACACACACCCACACACGCAAAAGGATGATGCGTACACCCACGCACACCCACAAAACTACACACATACGCACGCGCACGTGCACACATGCACGCCCACCTCACCTGCGTGGTGGCGTGGGGCAGGCAGCAGAAGATGGCGTCTATCTTGCTGTAGTCCACGTCCGCAATCTTGACGAGCGTGGGGCAATTTGTGGCGGTCACCAAGTGGGGAAAGACATCACAGAAAGACTGCAGGTGTTGGGTACACAAATGTTGGTTTAAGAAGGAGCTTGCGGGTGAGTAACGCAGTTCTACTACTGCGAGCTTGCACTGCATCTGGACAGCATTCAAACCTATCTTACCCACCTTTCCAGCTTGCTTCTCGCCTGTGAGAGCTGAGATGGTGATGTTGGGGTGCAGGGCGCTCAGGCGCACCACTTCAGCCCCGGTGTAGCCCGAGGCCCCGAGCACAGCCACCCGTGCCTTCTCCTGCGTCAATCACGATGGTGTGTGAGTGCGTGTGTGTATGTGTGTGTGTGTGTTTTCCGAGTGAACATCAATTGATGCAACATTTGGGACACATGGGTCTGAAAGTGAGAGTGAATCAAAACCCGTGCCACCAAAGAAATGCCATCTTACAGCTTGACAAACGATGCGAGCAGCTGCGCGTCTCGACGAGCAGCGCTGCAAACTTGGCCTCGAGTTCTTTTTCCCGTTGGTCAAGAGAGAAGATGAGTGGCGCTGCAATTGCATCATTTTGGCACCTGCGGTATTTAACAATATTTGACCACAAACACGACGAAGCCATAACGACAATATCCGGGCGATGACCAAATTCACCCCCTAAGGACTTTTCACCTCATTACATATTTAATTCAGGAATACTTTCTTAATCGGTTAAGCCTCTAATCGCGCTTCGACAGTCTGCCTGACAAATGGGGAGGCTCGGCTTTGGCCCTCTGGCATGCGAGTAGCCATTTCTATGCCTATATTTGGTTCCATGTACTCTTGCAAGGCAGCAATGCTCAGTGCTCCTGGTCCCTTTGGTAGTTCCCATGAGCTGACCAGTGAGGAGGTGGGTGGTGGGAATGCAGCTTTCCAATGCATATTCACCCATCCTGTACACAGAAAAAGAAAGGGCAGCAAACTCTCTGTGCAGAAAATTGACAAGAGAAACATGTGAGTTACCTGTCAGAAGATGTCGTCCTCTCTCTCACACACCCACACACCCACACACACACAAACACACACACACACACACACACACATGTACACACGCACGCGCACACGTACACGTACACACACGCACACATACACTCATGACCACACACACACACACACACACACACACACACAAACACACACACATACACACACAAACATGCACGCACGTGCACACACACACACACACACAAACACATACACACACGACCACACACACACACACACACACACACACACACACACACACACACAAACACACACGACCACACACACACACACACACACACACACACACACACACACACACATACACACACGACCACACACACACACACACACACACACACACACACAAACACACACACACACACACACAAGTGGCAACCTCTTTCTTTCCTTCCAACTGATGCAGTTAAAGTTGGTGCATTCTGGAGGGATTATTAGGCAGAACATCTGGAGCATTTTCCTCCTCCTCTTAACTACACACTTTTACAACAACATGTCAGTGACTTTCAAGCTGTACAGTCTGTTGGTGCTGATCTGACCTCAAATGACGCCCTTCCTGATGGCAGCATTTATGCTGTAGTTAAAGACTGGAAGTCCTTTGAATTGTTTATGAGTGAATATGAAGCTTTCACAAACGCTGACTTTTTCACCCATAATACAAAGGTTAAAGGCGGCATGGCCAACAAGCTTTATTACTGCAGGTAATGGGCTGATGTGACTTCCTTTTGGCTTGTAGTAAGTGTAGCCACCTCTTTTATAAGTATTCAGACCCCTCTAAAACCTGTTTGCATATATTTGCAGGCGGCATGGCAAAGCCCCTTGGGAAAAGCAGGGTGTTGGCCAGAGTAGTGAGTGTGCTGCCAGTGTTAAGGGATGTGGTTGTGCTGCAAGCATAAAGGCCAGTCTTCATCCTAAATATGCTGACAAATTAAAAGTTTCCTCAAGTGCAAAAGGCCAAGATGTTGAAGCTGAGCCCCTCCCTTACTTTACTGCCGTCGAAGTCATTATAAATCCAACACACACGGGCCATAACCCTGATGATGATTGTGCTGTGAACATGGCTACTCTTGATGGCAGAGTGAAAGAGTTCATCTGTGAGAAAGCTCGCCAAATCATGTTGCCCATTTCTTGCATTGCATTTGAGGCACGCGCTTTTGCCACCACCATTACTTCTGGGCTGAATGTGTCTACTGACAATGACAAATTCATTCCAACTGAGCAAACTGTGTCAAAATATGCACGACGGTTCCGACAGCAGCTAAAGCTGGATCCAGAAGATGCAATTGCTATTCAAAAGTAGATTGATCAAGACACAGCTAAACAGCCAGGTATGTGGCAACTCCACCACAGTTGTTGTCTTGCATTCAACCTTTTTTGTGCTGAGCTCATCTGTGCATTCCTTCGTGATGTGTACAGATGCTAAATGGAGTTACACTCCAGGGGATGGTGTGAGGGGTCAGAAAAAGATGGTTCTTGTTCACCAGACAGTTGAGCAACAGAAAATGATGCAGAAGTATGGTGGTACTGTTGTGGGAATGGACGCTACCTATGGTACCAATTTGTGGGGATTTCCTTTGCTTTTGGTTACTGTGATTGACAACCACAACCATGGATTCCCTGTAGCCTTTGCTTTGATCCAGACAGAGAAACGTGAACAACTTGCTGATGTTTTGGGCACGTAAGAATTAAGGGATTTTATTCCTTAACCCACGTTGCGCCTTCAAGGATGTATGCCCACACTAACCAAACTGGATTGTTTTTTTTGCAGATTCAAAGCTTGGAATCCTGATTGGGCTCCTGGGTATTTCAACATAGATAAGTGCCATGCTGAGATAAATGCTATTACTGATGAATTTCCATCAGCACGCATTCTTCTTTGTGATTTCCACCGTCAGCAATTATTGCAGAGATGGGTCAATAGCAGTGACGTACCTGCTGTGCACAAAAAATATACACTGGACTTGTAAGTTTGCCTGCCAGTTTGTCTTTGCAATTGCTTAACCTTGTACTTAGCAGAGTGCTAAATACATCAGTATTGTCTCCTTGCACTCTCAGGATGAAGAAAGTGGCTTATGCTCAATCTCGGATCCACTTCACAGACGCCTTAGAAGACCTACAAGATTCTTAGGGATGGAAAGCAAGCAAGACCATCGCCCAATATTGGGAAACATTTTGGATTAATTTTGTTGTTATGTGGGCTCACTGCTACCGGCAGGTAAGTGAGGCTGTTTTAAACCTGGTCTTACCCGCAAGCAAGCTCTTGATCATCCCAAAGAGCGTACTCTTTCCTTTACTACAATCCTACTTACTTGCAGGATTTCCATTTAGGAATGAACACCAACAACTTTACTGAGTCTCAAAACAGGGTTTTGAAGGTTAAATGGCTTGGCCTCCGGCCTGACAGATGCGTTGATTCTCAATTACTTGTGTGGGACACTGAGGCCCTATTATATTTGACCAAAAATTATGTGGAGAACAATAAAAAGTAAGCCTCCCCCATTCCACCTTACCTGCACACTTAAAACATAAGGTAAGGTAAGGTAAGGAAACGCACCAACCCCAACCCCAACCCAAACCCCAACATCCCCAACACCGTCCTTCCCCCACCCCCCCCACTGAGCCGTGAGCAGACACACCAAAATTTGAATGATCAAATGTAGGGATTTGGGCGGCACAATGCTACTACCTTTGCTGACATTAATCTGGCGGTTTTCAACTGTGATGGGATTCCAAACACTGACTATTCTGAGAAGCTGAACCAATTGATT
>Ga0307968_1002643_pt1 | contig 14970 bp, 21 predicted proteins | sample OrgLakmetagen650_FD_201834 | JGI IMG/M metagenome (GOLD analysis project Ga0307968, IMG submission 201834) | Saline water microbial communities from Organic Lake, Antarctica - #650 | ecosystem: Environmental > Aquatic > Non-marine Saline and Alkaline > Saline | place: Antarctica: Organic Lake... | reverse complement strand
TCCCACACACACACACACACACACACACACACACACACACACACACACACACACACACACACACACACACACACTGACACACACACACACATTTCCATGCACGTACTGCTTTGCCTTGTAGCACAAGCACACACATTTCCATGCACCTACTGCTTTGCCTTGTAGGAGGCACGAACGGTTCTGTTGGAGGATGTGAGCACCAACATCAGATACATGCGGCTGCTCAAGGTATGTGTGTGCGTGTGTGTGTGTGTGTGTGTGTGTGTGTGTGTGTGTGTGTGTGCGTGTGTGCGTGTGCGTGTGCGTGTGCGTGTGCGTGTGCATGTGCGTTTGCATGTGTGTGTGCGTGCGTGTGTGTTTGTGTGCGTGTGTGTGTGTGTGTGTGTGTGTGTGTGTGTGTGTGTGGATGTGTGAGTATGTTTTGCATTATGTGGATATGTGAACGCAAGTGTATGCTGTGCACTGTGATGAATTCATTTGTAAGTGCATGCACAGGCTCGCAAGTGGCTGTGCTCATGCGTGTAGTTGTGTACATTTTCATGTTTCTTGTGCGTTGTGTGTGAGGGGGAGTTGTATGAGGGGGGGAAGGGCTGCAAGCTGCTGAGTTTGACACGTGCATTTGGGTAAGGTTGGCCAGAATCATATAAATACGGGGTATATACGGTGTTTTTGACAGGGAAATCACCAAGTATGCCGTCATGATACGGTGCATATTTACGGTTCTGGCCAATCCCTACACTTGGGGGGTGTTTAAAATAAAGTATGACGCGTGAGGAGGAGGGTTGGTTAACTACATAATATATATGCACACACATAATATGAATTATAAGTATTTACATAATATAAACGGTGTATGCACGGTATTCGTAGGAGGGAAGTGCTCCATACGCACAGACATTTTTGGTACAAATCAGGGTAATACATCCTGTCTGGGAACCGGAATATATAACAAATTTTTGGGCTGTTCCTCCGGGGTAGCCCAAGTCAGTCCGGGTATCCCGGAAATTGCAGGGGCGACAGCCCTTGCGATTCCAGGAGGTTCGGTAAAAATTAAAATGTATTTCCGGGTAATTTGCAGTTAATTTTGAAATGACATTGAGAACGACACAGGGAATGACTGCGAGGATGGCAGGAAGAAGGAAAGGTCAGCTAACAGAGGGGCAGCCCAGCAAGAGGGTCCCCCTCCTGACCAGACCTCCTTCTAAGCCTGTGATTGCATGGCTTGCACCTTGCACCTTGCTTGCACATCTTGTGATTTCACCCGTGATTTCACCCTGTGATTGTATCCTGTGATTGCATCCTGTGATTGCATCCTGTGATTGCATCCTGTGGTTGCATCCTGTGATTGCATCTCGTGGATGCATCCTGTGGTTGCATCTTGTGGTTGCATCCTGTGATTGGATCCTGTGATTGGATCCTGTGATTGCATCCTGCGATTGCATCTTGTGATTGCATATTGTGATTGCATCTTGTGATTGCATCTTGTGATTGCATCCTGTGGTTGCATCCTGTGATTGCATCCTGTGGATGCATCCTGTGATTGCATCCTGTGATTGCATCCTGTGATTGCATCCTGTGCTTGCATCATGTGATTACATCTTGTGATTACATCCTTTGATTGCATCCTGTGATTGCACCTTGCACCTGGCTCTGGATCCAACCATGCACATCAATCAAGGGCCCCTGCTCCGCCTCTGCACCCTCGCGATTTCTGTCGTGTGGGCTGGTTGACACCCCCTTGAGGTCGCCCTTTCCAAGAGACTCCACAAGAGACTCCACAAGAGACTTGGTGGCATTGCAGAATTAGGGAGAAGCATGTGGCCAAGGACCCCACAGGATTCTGGCTAATTTCCTACAAATGGCTTCCTTGTCGGGCAAGAGTGCTGACAAAGGACATGCAAGGGGCCTCTGCAAGCTTTGCTGTGAGCACTGATCTAAGGGTTTAGTGTTTGCAGGGAGATGGCCATGGTGCTGTGATACAAAAATGTGTTGCAAGACCAGGAGGGTATTGTTCACCACACATCAGCAGTGCGAAGGGCTACTACAGTGCGAAGGGCTACTACAGTGCAAAGGGCTACTACAATGCGAAGGGCTGCTACAATGTCAGGAAGTGTAGGGAGCATTTCGCATTGGTGCACTGTGGTGGGTTTGCTTGAAGATGGTGCTGATCAAGGGTTTGAGCCAGAACCACAAACGTAAAGTAATACCTCCCTCTCATCAGCTTCCTTCAGTGCTTGAAAAGAAAGAACACCGTGCTTGGGGCCGGGGGCGGCAGGCTGCCGCCCCCGGCCAGGGAAATTTTATAACACCCTGGATCATTTAAAAAGCAGTCCCGGGAGATCCTGGGAGACCCTGAAACATTTCAGAGGCTGTTCCGGGCCTCCCTGAATAATCTGAGTACCCAACGTACTACCCTGGTGCGCATACACGGTCCTGGCCAGCCCCAATGAGGAGCAAATGAGGATTGACTTCAACTGTACCGCAGTACCTTGTATTCATCACTGCAATAGTTATCACTCAAGATTTGTCTCATGCAAGATCAAGTTCCATTCATGTGACTTGCATCTCGCCCGTCTTGTCACGTGTAGGCTGTGTTTTTCAGCGGCTGGAAACGAGAAGCTTTGCTGGCAATGAGTGGGTGGCTGGCGAATGTTGTTCAGGTGGGTGTGCGTGTACGATTGTGTGTGATTGTGCAAGTGTGTGTGTGCGTGTGTGTGTGTGTGTGTGTGTGTGAGCGTGTGTGTGTGTGAGCGTGTGCATGTTTGTTTGCATGTGTACGCAGGTGAGTGCTTTTTACGTGCCTGAGTTAGCGTTTGTGAGTGTGTTTTTATTGTATTTGTTTTGGCATGATTATTTTGATGTCCACTGCTTTTGATTTGCCTTCATTCCCTCACATTTGCTGTCCAAACTTCTACTTAGTGCCTCTGCACGCATTTAATTCCTGCTGACCTCAACACACACGTGTGGCATTTCACCGCAGGACGCTGCCTGCTAAGAGGTGCATAGATCAGCACTGATCATCTTACTCCTGCTGACCTCAACACGCATGTGTGGCATGTCACCCCAGGCCGCTGTAACTCTCACTTCTGCTGATCTCAACAGTTGTGTTGTATCTCACCACACATGGTGTTGCATATCTAATTCCGGCTGATCTCAATATTTGTGTAGCATTTGTCAGAACCGGTTATATTTTATCAAACTCCTGCCAACAATACCGTACATACACCGTATTACTATACAACCCTTTGTGTTACACTTGTCACCACAGGCCGCTGCTCAAAAAGGCCCACTGCTTGGCTACTTACCGGCCGTGTACTTAGAGATGGTCATGGATGTGCTGCACACGATGAGCAAGGTGCGTGCGTTTCCCGAATCTTTACAAGTTTATCTCAGTGTGTGTGAGTATGTGTGTATCTATTCATGGATGTGCTGCACACGATGAGCAAGGTGCGCGCGTTTCCCGAGTCTTTACAAGTTTACCTCAGTGTGTGTGAGTATGTGTGTGACTTTTCATGGATGTGCTGCACACAATGTGCAAGATGTGTGCGTTTCCCCAAAAGTTTCCACTAGCTTATCACACAGTGTGTATGTGTGTGTGTGTGTGATTTTAAGTGCGTGTGTAAGTGTGCTGGTCATGGACATCCTGCAGATAACGTGGAGGGTGGTGGGGTGGTGTGAAGGGGTGGGGGGGGTTCAGCCGCGCTAACTTTCACACTTTGGAGAGAGCTTTCTTTGTGTGTGTGTGTGTGTGTGTGTGTGTGTGTGTGTGTGTGTGTGTGTGTGTGTGTGTGTGTGTGTGTGTGAGTGAGCCAGTCATGGAGGTGCTGCTCAGGATGTACGCACAGGATGTACGCATGCACATGCACACACACGCACACACACATGCAGTCAAGCGACTCACACACTTACACACACAAGCACACACGCACACACACATGCAGTTAAACGACGAGGACCTTCATCAGCTTTTGTTGCGCAGCCCCTCTCCCACAAAAGGCCCTGAGCCAATGGACGTGAGTGGTGGCAGTGGTGATGCGGAAGCCAGTGGCAGCAACCGCATTAAAGATGAGAGCGCCTACAACCCAGCACTGCTGGATGCTGTACAGATGCTGGTGAGTAAAAACTCATTTTTAGTGCGTAAAATGGTGGTGAAGCAGCAGCGGTGTTGTGAGATCCAATGGCAGTGCCGGTGCCAGCCGCGGTAAGTGTGAGAGCGAGAGTGCAAGAGGATACAGGGGCTACAGAGGCTAAAGAGGCAATAGAGCTTAACAATCTTCTGCTGGATGCGACATACGGATGCTGGTAAGTCCAGAGCTGAGGTTTTGTTTGTGCGTTCAGTGGTGCTGAAGTGGCGGTGCTGATGTGGGAGCCAGCGGCAGCGCCAGCAGCAGCAGCAAGCGCGGTAGGTATGAGAGCTACATGAAGAGGCTACAGCTTAGTGTCATTTTTGCACACAGCACAGGGGCTCGTAAGTGATGGCATGATGGGTGAAAAAATGGTGAGATAATTTGTGAGTTCAGGTGGCAGCAGTGATGGACAGTGGACTGTAGTCTACATTACATTCCACTGTTCATCACTGTATTGTAGACTACCTATGCAGGTTTGCTGGTTGGTCATATATGCAGGCTACTCTGTCCTGTTTGCTGTGTGCCGCTCTGTCCTGTGATCTGTGTGCCGCTCTGTCCTGTTTGCTGTGCCCATTCTGTCCTGTGATCTATGTGCCGCTTTGTCCTGTGATCTGTGGGTCGGTCTGTCCTGTGATCTGTGTGCCGCTCTGTCCTGTGATCAGTGTGCCGCTCTGTCCTGTGATCTGTGTGCCGATCTGTCCTGTGATCAGTGTGCCGCTCTGTCCTGTGATCTGTGTGTCGCTCTGTCCTGTGATCTGTTTGCCACTCTGTCCTGTGATCTGTGGGTCGCTCTGTGCTGTGTGCTGCTTGATGCCTGCTTTGGGCGTGCACTTTGTGATTACGCAAGTGCTTTATTAGTTTATTAATAAATTACGCAAGTGCTTTATTAGTTCATTAATAAATTATTAGTGGTATGGGGCTTTAAAGTGCTGGTACCTGTGGCTCCTTGTCTTTATATGTCAGATGTGAAAACACTTCCAGTATTGCTAATATACCACACAAATAGGCCAACCTTTTTCTTTTCCTTATTAAATACTTGCATTTGTGTGTGTGTGTGTGTATGTGTGTGTGTGTGTGCGTGTGTGTGTGTATGTGTGTGTGTGTATGTGTGTGTGTGTATGTGTGTGTGTAGCTGGTAGAAGCAGCGATTCACACGTTGTACAGGCATAGATGAGCTGTGGGGGGTTGGGGTATTAAGCGATGGTAGTATTCATTGAGATCTAGAGATAGAGCTGGCAATATGAGTCAGGTATTGTGATCCAGATTAACGGTTCCAAGCACTATCGGAGGAAAGCTGCATGGTGCTTGAAGAGAGAACATACACAAATAGACATGCACACACATACGCACACGCACACATGCACACACGCAACCACGCATGCACACGCACACACACACGCACACACACACACACATACACACACACACACACACACACACACACACACACACACACACACACACACAACACACACACAAAACTTACACGCAAACGCACACACACGCAGATTGGAGTGCTAGGCGACTCCCGCATAGCTCACCCGGACGCCAAGGAGCAGCTCATGACAACTCTGGCAGCAATGCTGAGCCATGGGTGAGCATGTGTGTGTCCGTGTGCGTGCGTGCGTGCGTGTGTGTGTATGTTTTTGCATTGATAAGAATAAGCGTGCGTTTGTGTGCGTGCACGTGCTTGTGTGCTTGCATATGTGTGTATCTGTGTCTGTTATTGTAGGGGAAAGGGGTCATGCGCGTCGGTGTACATGTATGTTGTTGGAATAATTTAGGGTTGTGGAGGAGCGTAAGCTCTTTTTCATGGAATGTTTGTGGGAGCGCAGGCAATATCCTCGCGTTTTGCAGGTCAGGTTGCAGAAGAGGTCTGCAGCTGTTTGTTTACCGCAATTGTGTGTGCATGTGCGTATTTGTGCAAACTAATACTCCGTGTTCGTGTTGCCATGTGTTTGTGCAGGCTAATGCTGGGTGCCATAGAGGAAGTTGAGCAGCACCCCTCCGTAAACAAACAGCCTCGACTAGTACCCACAATTGTGGTAGCATTTGATTCAAAGGTGCGTGGCTCAGTTTGCCGTGCAAGCAAAGACCCTGCTAAGGTTTAAGTGCGTGCATTTGTGCGCCTTGATGGTGGCGGCATGTGATTGGAAGGTGCGTGTCTTACTTTGCCGTGTAAGCAAAGACCCTGTTTCGGTTGAAGTGTGCGTGTGTATGCGTGTGTGTGTGCGTGTGTGTGTGCGCGCTCATGCATGTGCCCTATGTGGTTGGTGGTGGCAGCATTTTAATCAAACATGATGGTGGCAAAGGGGAGGGGTGGGATTCTTGTGCTGACTTTGCCCTTAGGCACCACACATGTCAGGCACCACAGGCCGCTTATGTATGTGCTGGCACACACCTAAACGTGCACACATACACACACAGACCACGCACCACACATATACAACCACACATACACACATCGCATCACTCACACAAACACTTACACACCACACATCCGCACACTATCATACACATGTGCACTCTGCAGGACTGGCACCCTATCACTGCTCTGCTGAAGCGCGTTGTAGCTGACCATGGGTTTGGCCAGCAGGGCCTACACGCAGGTGCGGAATTATGCACACTATTGGCACACACACACATATACACACACATACACACACACTTGCACACACGCACACACACACACACACACACACGCGCGCGCGAACGGGCGCAGGCGTGCGATTGGCAGAGAGGGAAGCAGGGATGCACATCAGGAAGACAGGACAAAACAGGGAAAGCAAGGAAGTCCACCTCTCCTCTCCTTTGCTGCAGGTAGGGTGAACACGCAAGCATGCTGTTTGAGTTGTGAGGAGAGAGCACGTGCGCATGCACACAAATGCTGTTAGACATGTAGGGTAAGGTGTACATGTGGGCATGTTGTTTGAATTTGAGTAGATAGCACGTGCGCATGCACACAAGTGCTGTTAGACAAGTAGGCTAAGGTGTACATGTGGGCATGTTGTTTGAATGTGAGGAGAGAGCACGTGCGCATGCACACAAGTGCTGTTAGACATGTAGGGTAAGGTGTACATGTGGGCATGTTGTTTGAATGTGAGGAGAGAGCACGTGCGCATGCACACAAGTGCTGTTAGACAAGTAGGCTAAGCTGTACATGTGGGCATGTTGTTTGAATGTGATGTGAGTAGATAGCACGTGCGCATGCACGCAAGTGCTGTTAGACATGTAGCATTTGTGTGTGTTTGCTCGTGTCTGTCTTAAATAATTAGCCTCTTACTGTCTTCTACACTTAGCAATTGTGCTGGGATACGTAGGGGGAGGGGGGGGGCAAATGGGAACCCTTTCTTTTACTACTACATCGTTTTAAGGTATTTGAAAAGGGGTAAGTGGAAATTGTTACACAAATACAGGGTACAGAACAATTTTTTTTGGTACGTCCGCAAGGACAGAGAAAGGAAGGGCTTATAACTGTGTGTTGTGTGTTGCAAACGAAATGCTGGCTTCCAAATTGTCGAGCTGCCATGATGCTGCCATGATGCTGCCATGTTGCCTACCCAGACAGGAAGGGCTTATAACTGTGCGTTGCACACGGAAGGCTTAAGCGCATGAAATGCTGGAGCACACGAAATGCTGGAGCCGCGCAGCCCCACAACAAGGCTCTGCTAGGGTTGGGAGCTGCCCATGGACGTGATGGAAATTTTTGTTTGGCAAGAACATCGGGGCATTGACAAAGGACGTTTGATACATGTGTGGTTGTTACATGTGTGTTTGACAAAGGACCTTTGATATATGTGTGTTTTATTAAGGACCTTTGTTACGCGTGTGTTTGTAACATGTGTGTTTGACAAAGGACCTTTGATACATGTGTGTTTGACAGAAGACCTTTGATACATGTGTGGTTGTACATGTGTGTTTGACAAAGGACCTTTGATACATGTGTGTTTGACAGAGGACTTTTGTTACATGTGTGGTTGTTACATGTGTGTTTGACAAAGGACCTTTGATACACGTGTGTTTGACGGAGGACCTTTGATACATCTGTGTTGCACTAAGGACCTTTGTAACATGTGTGTTTGACAAAGGACCTTTGATACATGTGTGTTTGACAGAGGACCTTTGATACATGTGTATTGATTAAGGACCTTTGTTACATGTGTGCTGCAGGGAATGCTGGCCCAGGCCGTGCAGCCCAGCAATGAGTCGGCCAAATGTTTTTCAAACCGCCTGTTCTCAACACTTGGGTGGGCCCTCACAGAGTTCTCCATCACTGGTGAGCCAACACAAACACACGCACGCAAACACACGTATATAATCACAGACGCACATCCATACACACACGCATACACACATGTATCCACATTTGCACACAATTCCACACACACGCGCACACACACACACACATTCACACGCATTCACGCACGCAAACACAAACTCACACACTCATCCACACACACACACATCCACGCACACACACACACACACACGTATTCACACTCGCACACATACTCACACGCACCACACACACACATACACACACACATTCACACACATTCGCGCACGCAAACACACAAATCTGCACACCCGCGCACGCACACACACACACACAAACACGTATCCACACACACACATTTTCACACACGCACACACACGCGCAAACACACACATGTACACACACATTCACGCACGCACACACACAGTGACGGATTTGTGGGAGGCTGCCAACCCTGCCCCCCCTCCTCCCTTACCCCCTGCTGTGGCTGCTGCTCTGGGCTCTTCTACCGCTCGCAGACCCCCTCCACAGCAGCACATGCTGTCTGAGCAGCAACAGGTAAAGATAGCGGTTTAGGTTTAGGTTTAAAAGCTGGATGCATTTCAGTCTGTGTGCATGTGTGCATTTTAGTCTGTGCATGTGTGTTACGTATTTGTTGGACTGCGGCTTTGGGCTCTTCTGCCGCACACCGACCTCCCCCACAGCAGGTGAGAGAAATAATAGGAATGTTATTTGTTGTTGCTGCGCCGCACATGCACACACACACACACATTCAAACACACACACACATCCAAACACACACACACGCACAATCAAACACACATGCACATTCAAACAATCACACACATATTCACGCACTCATACTCTCTCAGGAACAAACATATCCATAAGTTACACACACACACACACGCAGACGCACGTACACAAATATACCTATTCGTGGGGATAAACATATGCATCTGCACACACTCATATGCTTTGCAGCTCCGCCGTGCTGGACTCATGTATAGCTTAGCCACCACGCTGCTGCGTGTGCTAGAGTTTATGTCGACTGCAGCCCCCCAAACTTTCCTGGCCTCTGAAGTCAACATGGGCAGGTGTGGGGGTGGGCGTGGGCGTGGGCGTGCACATGTATGTGCATATGTTTGTGGCATGGTCGTGCGTGCAGGGTTATGCAGAGCATTCAACAGAAAACTGACGAAAGAGGGATGTGTGTTTGCAAATCATTTTAGGAAAGGGGAGAAATGGTTTGTATGCTGCTTGTGCATACGTTTGGCTTTTTGTTGTGCAGGAAGCATCTGAGCCTCATTGCTGCCCAGGTCAAAACAATGCTCGCGTGTTTGCTTCTGAGTGTTATAGAAGGGCTGGCCAAAACCAAACATGCACACAAATCCACGGTGTATGTACAGTACTATTAGCAGTGTAAATCTCCATACATATAGTCATATGCAGTGCTGCCTTATGCCATTATTGTGCAGCTAGCTCCTATGCACACTGAAAGATGTACACACTGATAGATGCACACACTGAAAGATGTACACACTGAAAGATGTACACACTGATAGATGTACACACTGAAAGATGTACACACTGAAAGATGTACACACTGATAGATGTACACACTGATAGATGTACACACTGAAAGATGTACACACTGAAAGATGTACACATTGAAAGATGTACACACTGAAAATGTACACACTGAAAGATGTACACACTGAAAGATGTACACATTGAAAGATGTACACACTGAAAGATGTACACACTGAAAGATGTACACACTGATAGATGTGCACACTGAAAGATGAACACACTGATAGATGCACACACCGCACGTCTCACAGGCTCATGGAGTTGCTGCTATTGGCATAGATCCACTTTGCTGCTGGCCCTTACGACACACATAGACAAACACACTAGCGACACATGCACACGCACACACACGCAAAGACACACATCTCACAGGCTCATGGAGGTGCTGCCGTTGCATTGAGCCACTTTGCTGCTGGCCCTTACGATGCACATAGACGCACATACTAGCGACACACGCACACACACCTACACGCACACACACATGCACATGCACACACACGTAAACACACACATCTCACAGGCTCATGGAGGTGCTGCCGTTTGCGTTGAGCCACTTTGCTGCTGGCCCTGACGCACGACGCCTATCCCTCCTCCTTAAGCATTACGGTGGCAGTGGAGATGGAGGTGCCGTAGGTGGGTTTTGATGTGTGTGTGTGTGTGTGTGTGTAAGTGTGTGTGTTATGTGCGTGTGTGGGGGGGGGGGGGGCGCGTACATTTGTGTATGGCTGTAAGGCTGTGAGACTGTGGATGTAGGCACACCTGGTGTGTTTCTATGTGTGTGTGAGGCTGTGTGGATGTAGGTCAGCAGGTGTGAGTATGTAAGTGGATGGGTGAGGGTGTGCTCAGTGCTCAGGCTGTGTGGGATGCTTGTAGGTGCAGGCTGTGTGCAAGGGAAAATATGCTTGCTGCTGCAGCATTGAATGACGACAAACACTATTGCCATGCAAACTTTTACAGAATCCATATCAGTCGCATGTGCACGCCATTGAACAACACGTGCACGTCATTGGACATTTGCATGAACATGTGCACTCCATTAAACAACATGTGCACGTCATCATTCATGTGCATGAACGTGTGCACGCCATTGAACAACATGTGCACGTCACTGAACTAAAAACTGTGGCCGTCAAGTATGATTGTTGAATTAAGTTTGTATGCATTACAACTCTTCGTGCTGCACGGTTTGGTAGGCAATGCCATTAGTTACCTGTTGGAATAACACACACACACGCACGCAATACAGAGCACGCAAAGAACAAAACGCACACAACGCACGCACACACAACGCACACCTGCACTGTGCAGCCCCTCCCCCTACTGCACCTGCTGCTGCTGAGCCCGGACCATCCACGTCCACCCCCAATGCAGCTGCCCCATCATCTGCTTCTGGTCCTGGAGGGGGAGTGCCTGGTGGGTGTGAGAGAGGGATTATTGCTGTTTTTCTGTGTTGTTTGCTGTGTGCCCATTCGCGGTAAGTAAGACCTCCGCCATGTTTTGCTCCTATAGTCCTGGCAGGTGTCCTCTTGTCCTGGTGTGTGTGTGTGTGTGTGTTTGTGTGTGTGTGTGTGTGCGCGTGCGTGTGTGTGTCTGTGTATGTGTGTTCCTGGTGCGTGTGAGACGCTGATTGTTGTGTATTTGCGGTGTTTGCTGTTTGAAAGTACAGCATGGACATGCTCTGAATGCACCTGTTGGTTGGGGTAGCTTCCCTGAAAGCCTAGTCGTCCGTGGTCAGGCCAGACTTTTTGGAGTCGCGGTTTGAATCTGGCTGTGGTCGTGTGATTTCTGTACTGTCCGGCAGCAACGTCTCATCTCCATTTCCTATATCATTGTTCGGGGTGTGTCATCACAGATTGTGCATACATTATGTTTATTTTGTGTGACTGTCGCACTGTGACGCTGTGTTTTGTGCTTTTGCAAGGGTGAGGGCTCGCACCACACTCTCCGAGATCCATTCACGTCTAGACCAAGCTCCTACTTACACTGCTCATTATGTGCAAATCCAATCATCATTTAAAGCAAGCACCACACACAATTCTTTAGCTTATACATTTTGTACTCGCATGTGTACGCTTGCACCACACTCTGTGAAAATGATCACCGTCTGATTCAATGTCAGATCCAATCACCATTTAGACCAAGCATCATACTCAGATCACTCGCTACTATTGCGTTTTGTATTCGCAAGTGAGCGCTTGCACCACACTCTGTGAAAATGATCGCCTCTGAACCAAGCATCATACACATATCCTTATGTCAGACCCAATCACCATACAAACCAAGCATCATACTCAGATCACTAGCTACTATTGCGTTTTGTATTCGCAAGTCAGCGCTTGCACCACTTTCTGTGAAAATGATCGCCTCTGAACCAAGCATCATACACATATCCTCATGTCAGACCCAAGACCCAGATAACTAGCTAATACTGTGTTTTTGATGTGTGAAGTACGCACCCGCACCACACTCTGTGAGATCTCACATTCCGTGCCGCACGTTCGTCAGCATCATGAGCGTGTTCCTGAACCCTGCTGTGCCTGTGAATGGTAAAGGCTTCCCTCTGTCAAAAGGCCGCACATGGGCCGTTTATGTGTTTTGTGTGTGTGTGTGTGTGTGTGTGAATGTGTGTGTGAGTGTGTGTGTGTGTTTGTTTGTGTGTGTGTGTGTGTATGTGTGTGTGTGTGTGTACATGTGTGTGTGTGTGTTCAAGTGTGTGGCTTAGTGCTTGTGGGTGCATCTGTGGTTCTGTTGTCTTTTTATTGCACCACGAGATGGCTGAGGAAATCATCACAAGGACCGCAATCGCTAAAGCTAGTGTCAGTACGATTGCCCTATCAAGAGGAATAATGCAAAGTAGAAGATAACGTCAAAGTAGAACATAACAACTCAGCAGCTTGGAAAAAAATGCAGTCGTAGGGACCACGCAATGAAAAAATGGAGATGCTTAAGAAGAGCACCACAGCACAAATTAAGAGCCAAGCTAGTGGCACCACGTTGCTTCACTTCACACGCGCATCAAACACACACACACACACACACACACGCACACACACACACACACACACACACACACACACACACACGCGCATCAAACATGCACGAATGCACACACATACATACATGCGCGCTTCAAAATTTGCTTATGCACATACAATAAATTCACAACCAAACACACATGCACACACATACACACACAAATGCACACACACGCACACACATACTCACCCGCACAAGCTCACACGCGTACACACCCGCACAAACACATACACGCGTGCACAAACACACACATACACACACAGGTACCCCCACCACTCCCCTGCCTGTTCTTGCTGGCTTGAGTGGGGGAGGCCTCATGTTTGACACCGGAGCCACTCCTGGCACAGGCATGGCTGCTGGTAGGGCATGCGTCACACACGCACACACACGCACACACAACACACACACACACGCACACACACACACACACACACACACGCAACACACACACAACACACACACAACACACACACAGCTATGCATACACTCATTTGCACTTGCACTTGCACTTGTACACACACATGCACACACAAAATTTATTACACATAAACACACACATAAAAACAAACAAACACACGCACACACATACTATGCATACAACCAATGGCACTCGCACAAACAAAGCACACACACACGCACTCACACATAATTTCACGCACACACACACACACACACACACACACACACACACACACACACACACACACACACACACACGCGCGCCCAGACCCTATGGCATCCGCCGCAGCTGCGCTTCCCGCCGCTGGCACTTCTCTGAATATGGGGGGAGGTGTGACGCTGCGCGTCATGGGAGGTCTGGGAGTGGGAGGTGCGTGGTTCTCAAGGGAGGCAAAAACATTTTTGGGAGGGGGAGGTGCGTGGTTATCAAGGGGGGCAAGAAAATATGTGGGGGGAGATGAGCGTGGGGGAAGATGAGCTGTCAAGGGGGAGCATAACAAGAAAATGTGTGGGAGTGGGAGGTGCGTGGCTCTCAGGGGGGGCACAAAAGTGTGTGGGAAGGGAAGGTGTGAGTGCTGCAGATGACAAGGGACTGACCTCGCAGAGGCTTGTGCCTTTATCATCTGCAACTCGAGCACGTGCTGAGCAGCCTAAGCAGCAGCAGCAGCAGCAGGTGCTGCAGCAGGTGCTGCACGAGGGCGGGGTAGGAACCTGGAGTGGCTCTCATTTGGAGGTTTAGGGGGGAGGGGGACGGGTGTGTTGTAGATGGTGCCAATGGAGCTCTTACCTGTAATCCGTGTTTGAGCTACTGTACTGTGGTCAGTCGTGACAGCCTCACAAAAGTAAGAGGTTGGCGTAGAATGTGGTAATCACAATTTTGTAGATGGTGACAGCCTTACGATCAAGAGGTGGTATATAATGTGATGGACGTGGTTTTGTAGAAGGTGAAAGCCCCACAATGTATTGCACGCGGTTTTGTAGATGGTGACAGCTCCACGAGAAAGAGGTTGGTGTAGAATGTGATGCACGTGGTTTTGTAGGAGGTGAAGAGCACCACAATGTGATGCACGCGATTTTGTAGATCGTGACAGCGCCACGAGCAAGAGGGTGGTGTAGAATGTGATGACACGATTTTGTGAGATGGGGAGAGAGCCTTGTGTGATTGCAGCAGGTGGTGCCACCCACATTTAAGTGGATTACGTAGGAAGTGACGAATGCAGTTCAAAGGCTCAGGCTTTTTAAAAACACAGCCCAGAAGTCTTGGTGCCTTGCACAGCCTCTTGTGTCTCGTCACTGATCTCAAGTTTCCAAATAGCACACAAGCCTTGCGTTCCGTCACTGAATCCAGCTGGCCAGGCAAGTCTGTGTCTTTGATGGGATACAGTGGTGACGAGGTGATGGGCATAGGGTACTTGTGTGCAGTGTGTGTGTGTGTGTGTGAAAGAGTGCTCACAAACAGGGTTAGGCCAACAACCTAAC
>Ga0307968_1002642_pt1 | contig 14970 bp, 14 predicted proteins | sample OrgLakmetagen650_FD_201834 | JGI IMG/M metagenome (GOLD analysis project Ga0307968, IMG submission 201834) | Saline water microbial communities from Organic Lake, Antarctica - #650 | ecosystem: Environmental > Aquatic > Non-marine Saline and Alkaline > Saline | place: Antarctica: Organic Lake... | reverse complement strand
CACACACTGACACACACACTCACACACACACTCACACACACACACACACACACACACACACACACACACACACACACACACACGGACACACACACACACACGGACACACACGCGCACACACACACACGCGCGCACACACACACACACACACACACACACACACACACATGCACACACACACACACACACAAACACACACACACATGCACGCACGCACACATATACACACACACACACACACACACACAAAACATATTCACCACGTCAAATGAATTTAAAGGCAGCAGCAGGCAAAGACGCTGGCAGCAGCAAGGCACATCATCTGTTGGAGATGAAGACGAGGATCGAAGGTCTGGGTCTACTCATGCCTCGACAACGGCTACGACAGCTAGCCTTGCAAGCCGATTGGCCACGTTGGTACGTCTGCTGCAATCATCACCAGAAGCAATAAGTTTTGCCTTTGCATGCTACCTTAGAGGTTTATCTTCTTGGAACTGCCAGCAATGGACGTGGGTGCATTTAAATTGACATGGTTTTGCTGTGCTGAATAATGAATAAGGCCCGTTGCACCTGAGCATGCACGCACAAAGACACACAAAGACACGCACGTGTCTGACGTACCCACAACACATCTTGCTTAGACGCACAAACACACTCACAAACAACATAGATGCATGCACGCACACTTACACAGAAACAGCAGCGACACTCCCACCACTGCGCAACACTGCGCAGAACTTTGAATTTGATAAGCCCCAGGGCTATGAAGCCTCGATCCTCGAAGGCAGTGAGTACGACGGTTCTGAAGAGGCCGAGGCTTCTGGGACCGGGCGAGGAGGGGGGCTGGACTCACCAAATAGAGTCCCTTTGTTTCAGGTGTGTGTGTGTGTGTCTGTGTGTGTGTCTCTGTGTGTTTGTGTGTGAGAGTGTGTGTTTGTTTTTAGCAGAGGGGGGGGAGCAGAAGGGCTGCTTTGTACTTTTTCCCAAATTCTTTACACGGTTATTTTTAGTAATAAGGCCAACCAGAGTGCCGTGTTTATAGCATGACGGCTGAGCTTTGATCCATCGTTATTCAAAAGGTCCACCGCGTGAGCAGGTGTCCAAAAGATGAGGGGTGGTGTTTTCTTTGCTGTAAGCTGCGCCTAATTTGGCGTTGAGGCCCTGTCTGAAAAATGCCTCGCTGCCACTTAATGGCAATGTGGCGCTTCATGGCAATCAAATGTAGTTGACGATGGAACTGATCATTTTGAGATGCCAAGGACTTGGCTCTGTAGTTGAAGTAGTGGCACTTAATGATGTTTTGTGAAGAACCTCGGTGGGGCCCACTGGGGCGTGTGAATATTCACGTCTTGTGGAGAACCTCGGTGGGGCCCACTGGGGCGTTATCTGGTGTAAGGCAAATTGTTGTGCATATTACTGGCACTGGCTATGCAGCCTGTATTATCCCTATGAAGTTTGCGAGAATTTCCTTTCAGCAAGGGAGGGGACTCTCGCCGATTTGGAGAGGGAGGACGGCAGATGAGAATGCACTATGTAAGATTTGCATGGTATTGCTGAAAAAAACCTTGCCTTCCTCTACCACAGGTCTGCTCTCGTCTCTTCATACATAGAGGCAACCAGCCTGTGCAGCTGAAGCGCCTCAGCATTCAGCACTGCGAGGTACGAAGGACGAGAGAGGCGCTGTTGCCACATTTGCATAGCTACTAACACTACGTGCCAAAGTGCTGCAGAGGGGGAGAGTGTGGTGCTGTACAAAACAGGGAGAAGCGCTGTTGTCACATTTGCAAAGCTACCAACACTGCGTGTTGTTGTTCTTCAAAGGGGGAGCGTGTGGTGCTGTACGACCCACAGGGATACGCTATTGTCATGTTTGCTTAGTTACTAGCACTGTGTCCTGTTGTGCTTCAAATGAGGAGCGTGTGGTGCAGCACAAAATAGGGAGAGGTAGTTTAGTGCAGTCGTCCCTGTAATACCTGTGCTATGCTCTGGGGTCTCGTGCTTTTTGATCACCATAAAAATAAGTCGTAGGTTTACACACGGTTGCGACAAGGAAATAAAGCATGTAAAAAAGCTTGTGTAATAATTCGCCCTGTCCCTGCTGTTCAACCACAATAGTAGGGTTGGCCAGAACCATGTATATACGGTGTGTTAAGGCAGGGTTGTTCAATTCGTTTTTTGGGGAGCAAGGGTTCGTGAAGGTTCTAGAACCCTCAAACTGTTCGAGCAGTTCGATGTGCAATTTCAAAATTTTTGAAGGTTTTGCTGGTTTCTGTTGTCATACTCGTCCAAAACATGCTTGTAATGTCTTGGATAAACATGATATATTAGTGAGTTCTCAAAAAATTGAATGTACATAATTAAATAATTAGTGCTCTAAAAATCAGAACGTTTGTTGGCCATCTAAGGCTGTCCCCTGCATGACGGGCTGCAATTTTTGACCCAAAAAATCGAAAAAGGGCTTGAAGCTCGCGAACGGCATTTTAAGGGTCCTTGAAATGCGTGAAAGTCCGCAAACCTGTACTTTTGACCAAACCCCAAACTGAACAATCCTGGTAAAGTTATTTTTTGCAGGAAAATCACCAAACACACGGTGCATATATACGGATCTGGCCAATCCTACGTAACAGTGATGTGTGTGAGACGCAATTGCTTTGACGGGGCCCTGGCTAGTGTTATCGATCACCTGAATTTCTTTCCATGTGTGTTACATTGATCCAGCAGCTTGTCACTTTAAATTTGTAAAAAGCAAGCCTCCCTCCTCGATTTTAAGCCCGTCAATAATACTCTTCTCCATGCAGAAGCACGAAGGAGGTTCCTAGAAAATATGAAATATGTGTGCAACAAAGATCCGCTTTCCTTTCTCCATCAGTCTTTGCTTCAGCTTACCCCGGTTAGTTATGAAAATGCTTCACCACGATCAACAACTTTTTCAACCCCCTCAGGAGCTGAGGCTGCACGGCTACACTGTGGTCGACAACATTGTCAGCAAGGAGGTTGCCGCGCAAATAAAGGTGGCCGCCCTTGCACACTACCGACGAGGTGGGTGATGGGTGTGCGTGCACCTGCTTGGATGTAGACGTATTATTTGCACAAAACCTGTTTTTTGCGGGTCGGTAGGGTTCGAAATGGGGACCTCATCCTTTGATACATGTAGCGTAGCGGCCAAATTGGTGAACCCGGAAAAGGTGGGTGAGCGTGCTCCTGCTTGGGTGTAGGCACTCTTGAGTTGTGCACACAAGGAGACATGAGAGAATGTAGGGGCTCCTGCTTGAATGTAGGCACTCTTGAATTGTGTACACAAGGAGACGTGAGAGGATGTACGTGCTCCTGCTTGAATGTAGGCACTCTTGAGTTGTGTACACAAGAAATTATGAAAGATACTGGATATAGGAAGGGTATGTGCTTTAGGAACGTAAACTGTGTATATTCACTGCTTTTCTTTAGAGCCTTTCTCAGCAGCTTTCTCAGCAGCTGCGATGCTGCTGAGTTGAAAATCGAATCTGCTGTTTTCCTTTTGCCATTCTGTTCCAGTGCACACCGATTTAAGAGGCAAAATATGATGGTCTTTGTAAAAGATCTTGTTTGTTTGCGCTCTAGCTTGTGACATGTTTAAAAGCACACTTGTTATCAAGCTTCTGAGCAGTTTCAAGTATGCATGTTTTAAGAGCTTGTATACTAATTTTTAAAGTAAAGCACTTGAGTGTTTAAATAAGCATGTAGCCATGCGTTTGTAGACGTTACTTGTTAGTGACATTGCTTTTCAAACAAAGTCTCGGCGAGCTTTAGTTGCCTACCAGCTGGCAACCAATTGTCCACGTGCCCACACATATTTATTCCTACGTGTTCCTACGTGGCAAGGAAACAGTCTTAGCATAGGTACCCACGCACATTTTTTTCTACGTGGAAAGGAAACAGTGCTTGCACAGGTGCCCACGCACATGTTTTTCTATGTGGAAAGGAAGCAGCCCTTGCACAGGTGCCCACGCACATGTTTTTCTACGTGAAAAGGGAACAGCCCTTGCACAGGTGCCCACGCACATGTTTTTCTACGTGAGAAGGAACGTGGAACAGAAACAGCCCTTGCACAGGTGCCCACGCGCATGTTTTTATATGTGGAAGGGAACAGCCCTTGCTCAGGTGCCCATGCACATTCTTTTCTACGTGGGAAGGGACCAGCCCTTGCATATGAGGACTTCCTCTTGACCAAAGCAAAACTGCGCAAGAATGTGAGCAATAAGCACAAGTGCACCCAACTTGTCATGCAGGTCGCATGGTGGAGGGTGGACGAGGCCCTGCAGCTGGGTTTCCTGCAGATACCCTGCATCCTGAGCGTGTGCTGCGAGGAGACCATGTGATGTGGCTAGCAGTGGTGCGTGCGTGCTTGTGTTGCGTGGAGACCATGTGATGTGGCTAGCAGTAGTGCGTGCGTGCGTGCGTGCATGCGTGTGCTGTGAGGAGACCATGTGATGTGGCTAGCAGTGGTGCGTGCGTGCATGTGCTGCAAAAATACCATGTGATGTGGCTAGCAGTGGTGTGTGCGTGCATGTGCGTGCGTGTGCTGTGAGGGGACCATGTGATGTGGCTAGCGGTGGTGCGTGCGTGCGTGTGCGTGCATGTCCGTATCTCGTCCGTGTCTCGGCATGTCTGTCTAGAGTACCGCAGTTTCTGCGCTGCAAATACGTGTAACCAACTGAACCTAGGCAATCTTCTTGTCCATTCCTCAATGCCATTAACCCTTCATTAGCAGGTCACCTGTTATTCCACTCTCGTGTTACACTCTACCACTATCTGGTGTATAGTGCACAACATCTCTATAGGGCTCCCCCCATCTGTAAGGCACATTCAATATACTCGCTGCATGTGCTGCTCCCACTGCTCGACTCTGCTCGTGCTGGGCCAAAGGCGAGCCAACCTCTTGCTGACAAAATGTGTCTTATGAGTATGCTTACGTGTATATACAAATCCTATCATTTACCCGCGTGTATATATAATTCCTAGCTTTTACCCGTGTGGCAGCTGTACCAACAATGTGTCTTATGAGTACGCTTGCGTGTTTATACAAATCCTATCATTTACCCGCGTGGCAGCTGCATCAGCAACGTGTGCTTATGAGTATGCTTGTGTGTATATACAAATCCTAGTTTTCACCCGCGTGGCAGCTGCACCAGAACTGGTGATTCCGCAGCAAGTTAATCTTTACCCTACTTGTAGACCCTTGATGGCTATTGAAACCCTATGAATTTCACCCTGCATCCTCCCTCCTTTGATATCTACTGTCCCACAGGGCAGCCTTGTTGCTGATACTGTGTAGGGTCGTCAACACCCTGTGCATTCACTGTACACAGGACTGTCTGCTTTGAAACTGTCCTCTGTCAAGTTTCCGCTCAGACCTCATAATTTAATTGTTCTAGCCAATTCTAGTTAGAAAAGGGAAGGCTCCAAAACTTAGTTGGCAGTGGTAACTAACCCCGGGTATAATATTGAGGAGAGGCCCACTAAACTTCCTGCTTAAATGTATATGCCCATGCCCATGCTATAATGTATGCCCTTGTTGTCCGGCCCTTATCGATCACTCATCCAGACACAGGTGTTACCATGCCATTTGTTAAATCTCAATGTCCTTGTTGGCCAATCAAGATGCGTGGTGTTGTGTACGATGAATTGTATGACCGTCTGAGCTCCTACTCCTTGTGTACGATGAATTGTATGATCGTCTGAGCTCCTCCTGCTGACACCATGCTTAGATGTGATTCTCCACTGTATCCACCCCTCCGACCTTCATTGCCTATCATTGATTGCCATCATTGCTTTTCATCATTGCTTATCTATCAGTGCTTGGATGTGATTCTCCACTGTATCCACCCTTCTGACCTTCGTTGTCTATCATTGCTTGTCATCATTGCTTGTCTATCATTGCTTGGATGTGATTCTCCACTGTATCCACCCCTCCGAACTTCATTGTCTATCATTGCTTTTCATCATTGCTTGTCTATCAGTGCTTGGATGTGATTCTCCACTGTATCCACCCCTCCGACCCTCAGTGCCTGTCATTGCTTGTCATCATTGCTTGTCTATCAGTGCTTAAATGTGATTCTCCATTGTATCCACCCCTCCGACCTTCATTGTCTATCAGTGCTTGTCATCTTTACTTGTCTATCAGTGCTTGGATGTGGATCTCCACTGTATCCACCCTTCCGACCTTCATTGCCTACCATTCTTGTCTTCTATCTATCCCACCCGGTTTGCTCACCATCTTGCAGGGCAAGCCTTTTGATGGCACTGTTCTCCTGTATTTGCAGGGCAAGCCTTTTGATGGCACTGTTCTCCTGTGTTTGAATGTGCTTGCTTGGCTATTGTTCCTAACCTCCCACGTTTGCTGTCAATTATCTCAACCTGCTCATCGTCCTGCAGGGCAAGCCTCCCGCAGACACCAGCCCAGTGTCCCAACTCCTCGTAGCACTGCAAGAGGTACAAGAAGACCTAGCACAGGTTGTGCGCCTGAAGAAGTGAGTATGCTGTCTGGCCTTTGCACACACATTCCCACGATCGTGGCACTCATTTTATGTTCGTATGATTTTAAACGCAAGCTCTGATACAGCCTTCTCGTTGTGTGACATACGGTCTGTTCTTCATGTGTGGAGGAGAGCAGGAATGTGTGGAGGAGAGCAGGAAGTCAAGAATAGGATTGAAAACCACGCGTGCAGTTACAGCCACTTCCCACACCAAATAAGGAAAAGGCGGTCACTTTGGCGCCAAATACTGTGACTTATGCTTACACCGCAGCCAACTCATTAGGCCCAAGCAAAGAAGGCAAACATAAGTGCACTGGTGCAGCATTGGGCTCCTGGCATTTAGCGGGCACAACAGCTGAAACCACACAGAATTTGAACACGCGTACACGCTCACGTGCTGTGCACGCGCACGGCCGTGGCACTAGTTGCTGCTGGACAAGCAGGGTGCACCAGTCGTGTGCGCCTTTGCAGCACTCAATATTCGAACCTAAGTTTAGCTGCAGGACATGCAGGGAGCGCCAGCTGTGGGTGCGTTTCTGATGCCTTGGTGGTGCACTTGTGCTCCATGCTAATATGGAGCACCAGTGCACCACCAAGGCATCAGAAACCAACTCATATATCATATATGCATATATGCTCTAAGCTGCTCTGCAGGACGAGCGGTTAGCAGCAGCTATGAGTGCAATTTTTTATGACCTGACTAATTTACTAATATATGCTCTAAGCTGCTCTGCAGGACGAGCGGTTAGCACCAGCTATGAGTGCAATTCGTTATGACCTGACTAATTTACTAATATATGCTCTAAGCTGCTCTGCGGGACGAGCGGTTAGCACCAGCTATGAGTGCATTTCTTTATGACCCGACTGATTTACTAATTTACCCACAAGCTGCACTGCAGGGAGAGCAGGGAGCACCAGCTATGAGTGCATTTCTTTATGCTCCAAACTACAATACAAAAACACTCTGAAGCTGCACTGCAGAGCAAACGGTAAACACCAGCTATGAGTGCATTTCTGATGCCTGTATGCCCCAAACCTAAATACTGATATAATCAAGCCTGACTGCAGGACGAGCGGAGAGTACCAGCACTGCGTGTGTGTGTGCATTTCTGATGCCTTGATGCTCCAAACTGACATGCTATTAAGCCTCACTGCAGGACGAGCGGAGAGTACCAGCACTGCGTGTGTGTATGCATTTCTGATGCCTTGATGCTCCAAACTGACATACTATTAAGCCTCACTGCAGGACGAGCGGGGAATACCAGCTGTGTGTTCAACCGGGGGGCAACCTTGGCATGAGCAGGCATCGAGATGCTCTGCCAGACAATGGGCGCAGCCATGGCAGCTCGTATTTTGTTTCAGGTAGGGTGCGGTAGACGTTAACCTAAAACCAAAGCCCAAACTCTAACCTAATCCTAAGCCCTAAACCCTGACCCTAAACCCTAACATGTGTCTAAGGTACGCTACAAAGCACACAGACTTATCACCTTCCTGTACGGTGCTACTCAACAAGCACAAGTCGTACAGTAAGCCGTGATTAAACTCCAATTGGGAGGCAATGCATTTAGAGCTTGCTGGCGCCATTTGCGTCGGCACTCAGGTTTTGGGGGGAATCCTTGAAACGTATGGTTACATGCAGTGCACAAACACAGTTGCAGTCATGTTGCGTTGCTGTTTAACTTGAGCATGGGTGGCTCTGGGACGCATTGCGCTTAAAACTAGACTTAGCCGCGGTAGCTCGTGTTCAGCTAAGGACGGGGAATGTATTACAAATGAGCGTGCTACCGCTAAACATCTAGGCCCAAGGACTGGCTCTGCCAACAAGATGGTGAATGCAGACTGTCAAGCTCATGTGTAAGAGTGGACATGCAGTTCATGCTCCCTTGTGCAGCTCATGTGCTGTCATCATGCTAAGTAAGGGTTGATGTACAACTCATAATCCCATGTGCACCTCATGTGCTTTCATGTCAGCTCATATATAAGGATGCATGCACAGCTAACGTTCCAATGCACAGCCCATGTGCTGCCATGTACTGCTCATGCACAGTGACAGGTGCATGCACAGTGACAGTGACAGTGACAGTGACAGTGGCAGTGACAGGTGCATGCACAGTGGCAGGTGCATGCACAGTGACAGTGACAGTGACAGGTGCATGCACAGTGACAGTGACAGTGACAGTGACAGTGGCAGTGACAGGTGCATGCACGGTGGCAGGTGCATGCACAGTGACAGTGACAGTGACAGTGACAGTGACAGTGCTCATGCACTGTGACAGGTGCATGCAGTTGGTATAGCAGCACGTGAGCAGGAGGAGCGAGGTTACCAAATTCACGTGCAGTGACGGCTGCATGCTGTTGCGACAGCAGCACGTGAGCAGAAAGATTGGAAGGTGCTGTTGTTTAAAGCTCTTGTGCACGCACAAGAGGTGCCGGTGACAGACGAACAAGAATGATCTCATCACAGGCACGCCTTAACAACAAATACATGCGGCTGGACAGAGAACCGTACGCACACAGGTGCCCACTGGACATCCACCACTCTCACATAGACATCCAAGCACATCCAAACACACGCATACATACACGCATGCACACACACACACACACACACATGCTCACAATTACGCGCACACATGCTCAAACTTACGTGCACGCACCTGCACAACAGGTGCCGGCATTGCTGCCCCTCAAGGAGACGGCAGTGCAGGAGGACCAGGAGGCCCACTTGCTGGAGACGCAGAGAGGAGCAGTGCACACACGGCATTGGGTGCTGCTGGGGGCATGCACGCTGGCAGTGTTGGTGGCAGTAGTACTGGTGGTGGCAGCGGTGGTGGTGGTGGTGGTGGTGGTGGTGGTGGTGGTGGTGGTGATGGTGGTGGTGGTATTGGTGCCGCTGGCAGGGTGGGGTCGGGGAGCAGCAGTCGAGATACTAACGGTGGGGACCTGTCTCCAGCAGCACCTGTCTTTGGGAGTGGGGGCTTGGGCCGGTTTCACTCGCTGAGCAACGGGACCGGTTTTATCCGTGGGGTGGAGGCAGATGCGGGAGTTGGAGTGGGGAGCAGCATTCAAGATGTGACGGTAGGGGCTTCCTTAGGGGGGGGGAGGGGAAGTGATCAGGCTCCTGTATCGCAGCCCCATCATCATCATCATCATCATCATCACCATCAGCAGCAGCAGCAGCAGCAGCAGCCACACACGTACACGGTAGACCTACGCTCTTTCCCTCATCACCGCATGCACAACAGCACCCCCCCATCCTTCCTCTCTCAGCATTCTTCTTCCTCCATCGGCTCGCTCCAGCCCCCTTCCTCCCCCACGCGCTCCACCTCCAACGTGCAGCACCTTTCTACCCGCTCCTCTTCACACACAGACACGCAAGACCTGTGCCTCCAGCCCCAAGACCCTGCTGATACCGCTCCTGAAGGCGGAGGCGTGCCCCCTCCCTTCCACGCTCCCCATGCTGCCCACCACCCCCACTCACGACCGAATCCCAGCACCTGCAACAGCAGCAGCGGCAGTAGCAGTGGCAGCGAAAACGACGGCAGCTGCACCAGCAGCAAAGAAGGCAGCCAGCAACGCGTCCAAAGCTTCTGCCTGCTTCCCCGCATGGGCCACAGTCGGTCTCACACTCACAGCAGCACACAGCACGGGCATGTGCATCATCGAAGCAGAGGCAGGCACAGTCAGCCCCCCATCCCACAAGGGCTTCCCCTTCCCCCCGTGCAAACCGGCCTGCCTGCTTCTGCTGCTGCCGCTGACGCAAGCACTGCTGCTGCCACTGCTTCCTCGAACACAAGTACTGGCTCTTTGGGAGGGCCTCGCCGCATAACGGCCATGGTGAGTCGCAGAAGAGTCTTCCAGTGAACGCCAGCTGACGTTTTTACAGACGCTGACAAACAGACGTGATTGTGTGTGCGCTTGAATATGAGGTGTGTGCTTGAAAACGAGGGGATAGTGAAACGAGGGTAGTGCGCCTTTTTGCGCACTCATACCTGGACCATGTGCCTGGGACATCATGCGCTTTTATCTGTGAACGGATGTAGCCTATGAAAGAATGACTTGAGAACTGATTATAACCTATGAATGAATCGAAATATAACCTACGAATGAAGTAGATGTGGCCTTTAAAAGACTCAAGAACCAAATGTAACCTATAAATCAACCAAAGAAAACTATGAACCGAAATGTGAGGATATCAGCTGTTTGCTGAGGTAGCCAGGTCTAGAGCCCGTGCCTGCAGCCGTTATGTTTTGGTAGCCTAGCAGCATCTTCAGAGCGAGTCTAGTGTTTGAGAGTCTGTTTTAGTCTGTTACGGGGTACGTGATAGCAACCAAACTCATGTATAGGGTTGGCCAGAACCGTATATATGCATTGTACATGACCGTATATTTGGTGATTTCCCTGCCAAAAATACCGTGTATACACCGTATTCATACATGGTTCTGGCCAACTCTACTCATGTACCATTAATCTATTACAGGCAAGGGTGCGTGTTTGCAACCAAACCAGTGCCCAAATGCCCTTGATGGGGAACCACGGCACAGCGTACACTCTTTGTCCATACTCCATGTATGTGTGTGTCCACTTACAGCGCATAGCGCCAATGAATTGTTGCGCTCTATACACCTGAGCTTAACGTGCACATGTTCCCTTGCAGGTGTGCTTCAAGAATCCTGTCGTGTATAACCCCTGATACGAAATGTCTAGGGTTGGCCAGAACCGTATTCGTATAATTATACGTATTATACGGCATTATACGGTATATACGGCAAATACATATAAATATACGGTATTTGAAAACCTGACATACGGATCTGGCCAACCCTAGAATCACAACATCTTGAAAATATTGTCCCCCTTTCTCAACTGCATACATGCGTGTGTTTGTATTTCGGCTAGGAATTGGCAGTGCTCCTTACTCCAGGTGTGCTGCAGCAATAACAGAGCAAGGTTCTCACAGAGGCTAGCGTGGCAATGAGAGTTGAAAACCTATCACATTGAAGTGTGCCGATGGATGTTTATGCATGTCTGCATTGCAGCTGGATCCTGTTCAATGACCAGGGACTATATCCTTGCACCCGCGGTTGCTTTCAGACTTGTTATCACAGTCGCTCCGCTCACAGGAGCACCACAGGTTACTACTTCCCACTTCTACCTTTAGGCAACGACTACCCACATATAAACATTTAAGGGGCTATTGCATCACCGGAGTGCTGCTTCTTTGGGACACCTTAATGGAGAGCGTGCACGCTTGCACATGCGGCATTCAGTGTTTTGCCTGCACACATGCGTTGCCAAGTGTTGTAATGTTGTAATCGCAGACGTGGTGAAGTGTGCAGGCCTTGTCAAGTGTGCACGCACGGTGCCAACGCTGCGGCCGCGAGTAGGAGTGGCAACTGGGATGCCTGGTTGCATCACTCATTCAGCCTGTAGAAACCTTTGGACGAAGCGTGCGTGTGCATTCTCAAATTGAAGGTGTGCTGCAACAACGACTGGGAGCGGGAGCACGGTGGCAAAGTAAGGCTCTGGCCTCCGTCCCTGTCTCATAGGGGCGGCAGCCATGCTGGGGGAGAGGGCACTCACAACCCCAGCCAACGCAGCCTCACAGGTAGGTTGCGGGATGTATGTAATTAACGTAAATGTGTCCATGCCAATGGCTGGTAGATGGAGGGAAAGCACTCACACCACCCCCAGGCAATGCGGTATCGTAGGTGGGCTGCGGAATGGATTTGTTTGCGCAAACGTGTTTGTGGCAATGGCTGCAAAATAGAGGGGAAGCGCTTGCACCACCTTATGCAAGTTTGTTCATACTAATGGTCGTTAAATGGAGGGGATGCACTCACACCACCCCCAGCATACGCAGCCATTTGCCGGGGGCTGATGTTTATTAGGTATGGAGTGTAAAAATAGACCAATTTAGGTATTGATAGTTAAGGTTGGCTTTTGATGGCACCCTCAAGTCCGTCCATTCATATACTTACCGAGGTACACAATCTGATGAACGCCCAACACCTGCGAGCAGTGTTGCTTGGATGTCCAGTGAATTGAGTTGGCCAGAGCCATGTACATATACAGTGTATACACGGTATTTTTGGCTGGCATTGCGTCAAATATACGGTCATATACGGCGTACATATACGGTTCTGGCCAACCTTACATGTGAGCGGTTTGAGGAAGGCAGCATAGAGGCATTTAAACCAATACGCAGCATGCACTGCAGAGGCAGCGGTGCTCTGCTGACTTTTTGTGACTGTGAGGAGCACAGCGTAGAAGGAGAGGCCCCTATTTTGTGACATGCGCTGCCCTTGCAGGCAGCAATGCTGGGCTACTCTAAAGCCTTATAGAAGTATGCAGAGTGCACAATAAAGGGTCCCTGTATCCTTTGTGAACTAGATTGCATCTTGTATGCACAATACGTATTACATTGCACACACATACACACATACACAAACACTTGCGCTATTATTGCAGGTAGCGATGCCGGGCTGTCCCAGCAGAGTGAGGAGCGCAGCTTAGAAGACACTCTGTCACTGAGGTCCCACAATGTTGGTGGAGGCCAAGGTGGGGGAGGAGGCAGCGTGACCAGCAGCATGTGGGCGGAGCTGGGAGCACAGGTATGTGTCGGTGCATGTGTGTAAAGTGTGTTTGTGCATGGTGCGTGTGCGTGTAATGAGTGTTTATGTTTGTGTTTACGTGTGTGTGTGTGCTTGTGCTTGTGCTTGTGCATGTGCATGTTTGAGTGGGTGCTTATGCGAGATTGATTGTCCGAGTATGTGTGCGTAAAGCTCGTATCTTGTTCATATAAATCCATCTATGTAGGCATGTGCTAGTTGTGCTAAGTCCTTTTTGCCATGCGTCATCTACATTAATTAATATTGCCATGCGTTTATTTATCACTAATGCCATGCATTGTCTACACTAAATGCTGCACCACCCGCAAAATCCCGTAGGAGCATGAGACAGCTAGCGTTGACAACTTGAGCATAGCGGACCCCTCTGACCAGAGAGAGGTAGGTTAGTGGAATCTGTACGCGAGTCTTTGTGGTGTTCTGAGTATGTTGTTATTGCTTTGGTTGTTATTTTCTTGGTTGCTAAGGAGGCGTATACTTCTTTCAGGACAAGCAATGATCATAAAATATAGTTCACGATATTCTGGAGGTCAGGGATTTGCGCACTTTACAGGGGAAGTGTGCAGGTGTATTAAGTAAAACATTGATTAAAAAAGATTGCAGCTTGTAATTAACATGATTTGAGCCTTTAAATGCATTATCACTGATTTGCGAGAAACAGTTGTTTAGCTGTTTTGCAACAACCTACCGGCCTTTGTGGTAGCTCGTGAAATACAAACTGTGCTGCAGGTGTGCACTTAACTTCATAGGCTGCTACGCTCCATTTTCACCTCTGTCAGACAGAGTTCGTTTGTACCGCGTCTGCCTGCGTGCAAGCTTCATGCTCTGCGAGCATCCTTGCTTGCTTCATTCGCATGAATCATGTGGGGCTATGAACCTCACCCTTAGCAAAAAAATTTGATTCAGGAGCGTCAAGGGCTGGAGTGGAAAGATGCAGATGGCGCGATGGTTCTTGATATTGCCCCCCTGGCCGGCAGGATCATTCTGCTGCTATCAGGGGCTGTTGACCATGCGGTTGCCCCCTGTACCATGGACTTGGTTAATATCACGGCTTGGTTCCAGTGAAAGGATAAAAAAAGGGTCTATCGGGTACGGTATGGTGATTTTCAAGGTCGGGTTGGGACCAGTAGGAACAATACACCAAATCGGCAACATTGTTCGTCATGAAGCAAGTGCTTTGATGAGGAACAGAACATGTTCTCTGCTACCTGAGTCTGTGTGTCAGTACTAGTGGGTTTGTTGGGCAGTGGACAATAGTGGACAATAGTGGACTTGGTCTTTATCAGTCGATGTGCTGCTATCCACCAGACGAGGCTGATGCTCAGCTGCATGAAAGGCAAGAGGCAAACAGGGAACACCGTGTTTCAGTGACAATCCGACAATCCAGAACAACACTAATTCCAGACGAGGCTGATGCTCAGCTGCATGAAAGGCAAGAGGCAAACAGGGAACACCGTGTTTCAGAGACAATCCGACAATCCAGAACAACACTAATTCCAGACGAGGCTGGTGCTCAGCTGCATGAAAGGCAAGAGGCAAACAGGGAACACCGTGTTTCAGTGACAATCAGACAATCCAGAACAACACTACTTCCAGACGAGGCTGATGCTCAGCTGCATGAAAGGCAAGAGGCAAACAGGGAACACCGTGTTTCAGTGACAATTCGACAATCCAGAACAACACTAATTCCAGACGAGGCTGGTGCTCAGCTGCATGAAAGGCAAGAGGCAAACAGGGAACACCGTGTTTCAGTGACAATTCGACAATCCAGAACAACACTAATTCCAGACGAGGCTGGTGCTCAGCTGCATGAAAGGCAAGAGGCAAAC
>Ga0307968_1002640_pt1 | contig 14975 bp, 22 predicted proteins | sample OrgLakmetagen650_FD_201834 | JGI IMG/M metagenome (GOLD analysis project Ga0307968, IMG submission 201834) | Saline water microbial communities from Organic Lake, Antarctica - #650 | ecosystem: Environmental > Aquatic > Non-marine Saline and Alkaline > Saline | place: Antarctica: Organic Lake... | reverse complement strand
TACACACACACACTCACCACACACACACACACTCTCACCACACACACACACACACACACACACACACACACACACGTGCACACACACACACACACACACACATACACACACGTGCACACACACACACACACACACGTGCACACACACACACACAAACACACACACATGCACGCAAACACACACACACACATACACACACTTCGTACTGCTACAAACCACAGACTGGCACGTGATGGAGACTTTCATGGACGACCAGCGTGAGATGAAGCAGCTCATGTACGACTTGTTCAAGGCACACCCTGAGTTGCTAACCCCCATTGAGGAAGGCCTAACCAAAGGTACCAACCAGAACGATAATGTCCATTACATATCCCCCCATGCCTTTTTGTCCCTTGTATACTGTGTGAGAAAGACGTGCGCCTTGTTGTGCATGAGTCTTCTTGTGTTTTGCTGTTGACATATGTCTTGCTCTAACACCAAAGTCATCACGAGGGGCATAGGAACTGTGGTGCAGTAATGCAAAAATCTCCGTGCACTCAACGTACACTAAGTACACACAAATAGATACTCAACGTACACTCTGTGATACACACATGCGCGCACGTGTACATGTTTGTATGCACACAAGCTTTCACAACACACAAACACGCACGTATACACACCCGAGCAAGCACAAACACACACATACACGCACGTATACAAACCCAAGCAAGCACAAATAAAAAACAAACACGCCAACACGCCAACACACACACACACACACACATACACACACACACACATACAGAGGAGCACCGAGAGCTGGTGCGCAAGCAGCTGATGCTGATGCTAAGTGCGGGCATCAACCCCATGCAGATGTTCTCTCGTGACATGAAGGTATGGCTGAGTCCCTGAGAAGATGTAATCCCGTGAAGGCATGCGTGAGGCTGGCTCAGTCCTTGAGACTAATGTCCTCTTGGTGGTATGAAGGTAGGCGTGATCGGTTGACTACTTCCTTGAGACTATGCACTCTTGTGGCATAGGCTGCTAAGGTATGCGTAGGGCTGGCTAAGCCCCTGAAAGAAAGTTTTTTCGTGAAGGTATGCGTAGGGCTCGCTCAGTCCCCGAAAAAATGTTATTTCATGAAGGTACGGGTAGGGTGGCTGGGTCGTTAAAAACACGTCCTCTGTGGTATTAATGTAGTCGTGGTTGGTTGGCTACGTCCGCATAAGATAGTTCTCCTGTGACATAAGCTGCTATGGTATGCGTAGGGGTGGGTGGCTAAGTCCTTGGAATGTCCTTAATTGGTCGGCTAAGTCTCAATAATGACCTTAAACTGTCCTCTTGTGGTATTTAGGGTAGGCGTGGTTGGTTGGCTATGTCCGTATCAGATAATTCTCTTGTGACATAAAAGTGTGCACAGGGTCGGCAAAGTCCTTGGAAAATTTTCCAGGATATGAAGGCATGCATGGGGCTTGCTGAGTCCATGTGCTGCTCATGCACACATATTTTTTCCGTGTGACTAAAGCTGGCCAGAACCACATTTTGAACAATGTATACACGGTATTTCTCGCAGGGATTTCATCGAATATACGGTCATATACCGTGTGTATATACGGTTCTGGCCAACCCTACGTATGACGTATCTGCGCTTGAGTGTCAGATGCTCATATTTACGCCAGTGCATGTATTTGTTAGCTTTATGTGCTGCAATGCACATGAACATTGGCACGCATGCCTGCACGCAACAAAGCTGCAGGGGTCCACATACAAACCTACATGCATGCACAGCACACAGCACACACACACACACATAAGCAACTAAGATACGCCCACGTTAAGCCTACATGTAAACAGTTCTGCTTGCCTTAAGTGCACACGAACAACTAAGCACCCAAAGCGTGCGCGCAAAGATTCACACTTCCCAAGAGTGCACATATGACGACTCACACGCACACCTACGCACTGACAGATACGTGCGTGTGTGCTTGGCCTGTGCGTTACACAAGCTGCCTAGGCCTGATCATGCATGCTCATGTGCATAGGGCGTGTGTAATATGCTGCGTGTGCATGGCTGTCGTCAAGCCTTTTTTCAATGGGAGCTTGCATAACAAGATTGCCTTTTTGGGATGCATGCTGGTTCTGCGGACACACATAAATAACTCTTGCATTCAACACCTCATGGAGCACACACACACACACACTCACACACACACACACACACACACACACACACACACACACACACACACGCACGCACGCACGCGCACACACAGACACACATGCACGCACACACAATCACAAACACAAAACGGACACGCCTGCACACAAGCGCACTCACACGTGCCGGTGCAGAAATACTTCTACCTTGCGGAGTGCATGGCTCTCATCGACCTTAGCTTGACAGTGAAGGCTGGAGTGCAGTTTAGCCTTTGGGGCGGCAGGTGTGTGTGTTTGTTTTTGTGTGTGTTTTTGTGTGTGTGTGTGTGTGTGTTTGTGTGTAGGGTTGGCCAAAACCGTACATATGCACCTTACATGACCATATATTTGGTGATTTTCCAGCCAAAATTACCGTACATACACTGTATATATATGGTGCTGGGCAACCCTAGGGTTGTGTGCTGTCTAACTATATGCGCATGTGTGTGTGTGTTTGTGTGTGTGTACGTGTGTGTGTACGTGTGTGTTGTGTGTGTGTACGTGTGTGTGTGTTTGCGCGCACGCTCAGACCATTTTAAGGCGGCTTTGAACCTTTGTGCGGTGTCCCTGAAAATCTATGATGCTTTTGACGTGCTGCTCACAACACCTTGTGTACATTTTGACTTATCACGTGCTGCTCACGACTTCTGATGTGCTGCTCACGACGCTCATGACTTACAGCGTGCTGCTCACAACGCCCTTTGTACATTTTGACTTATCACGTGCTGCTCACGACTTTTTATGTGCTGCTCACGACGCTCATGACTTACAGCGAGCTGCTCACAACGCCCTTTATACATTTTGACTTATAACGTGCTGCTCACGACTTTTGATGTGCTGCTCATGACGCTCATGACTCACGACATGCTGCTCACAACGCCCTCTGTACATTTATTTTGACTTATGATGTGCTGCTTACGACGCTCATGACTTACGGCGTGCCGCTCACGATGCCCTTTGTATATTTTTACTTATTACGTGCTGTTCACGACGCTCATGGTTTATGGCGTGCCGCTCACGACGCCCTTAGTATATTTCTACTTATTACGTGCTGCTCACGATGCTCATGGCTTATGACGTGCTGCTCACGACGCCCTTTGTATATTTTTACTTATTACGTGCTGCTTACGACGCTCATGGCTTATGACGTGCTGCTCACAACGCCCTCTGTACATTTATTTTGACTTATGATGTGCTGCTCACGACGCTCGTGGCTTATGACATGCTGCTCACGACGCCCTTTGTATATTTTTACTTTTTATGTGCTGTTCACGACGCTCATGACTTACGGCGTGCCGCTCACGACGCCCTTTGTATATTTTTACTTATTACGTGCTGCTCACGACGCCCTTTGTATATTTTTACTTATTACGTGCTGCTCACGACGCCCTTTGTATATTTTTGCTTGTGACGTGCTGCTCACGACGCCCTTTGTATATTTTTGCTTGTGACGTGCTGCTCACGACGCCCTTTGTATATTTTTACTTGTGACGTGCTGCTCACGACGCCCTTTGTATATTTTTACTTGTGACGTGCTGCTCACGACGCCCTTTGTATATTTTTACTTGTGACGTGCTGCTCACGACGCCCTTTGTATATTTTTACTTGTGACGTGCTGCTCACGACCACTCGAGCTTCCAACGACGCTCACAGTGTTTGTTTTTGTGTACTAACTACTCGGCACATGAGTCTAGGTTTGGCCAGAACCATATATTTACGGTGTATCTACGGTACTTTGGCAGGAATTCCACAAATTACACGGTCATATACGGAGTATATATTTACGGTTCTGGCCAACCCTACAGGTGACCACACAACACCACGACACAGCGCAGCAGCAGTTTCCACCCAAAGGAAGCATACTGTACATATCTAGGGTTCTCAAACAGCGATTTAAACAGCAACTTAAAACAGCTACTAAAACAGCTACTATATAGTTGCGTCCTTAAATATTTTTTTCTGGCTATAATTAGCCAGAACCTTACATATATAGGTATATATAGTGTACAAACGGTAATTTCAGCTTGAAAATCACATCACATTTATTTATATGCAATGCATTTGCTCGAATCTGGTGAAGCCTAAACATATGACATAAACACACGCGGTCACGATATTTATAGGGTTAGCCAGAACCCTGCACACACGGTGTACATACGGTATTGTTAGCAGAGAAATCACAAAATATGCGTTAGCATACGGTGTTTACATACATATACCTGCATGCAAAATATACATATATACGTGTATGCAAAATATACGTTAACAAACGGTGTATACATATAAGATATGTAAACGGTTTTGGCCCTAGGTGTTCAGCTATACTTCCCTAGTCATATACGGAGTTGAAAAAAATGATACGGTTCTGGCCAACCCTACATACATATATATATATATATATATATATATATATATATATATATATATATGTGTATGTATGTACGATTTTTATATGGTTTTGGCCCTAGGTATTCAGCTATATCACTTCCCTACTCATAAACGCCCACAGTGTGACCAACCTCGGCACGGAGCAGCACCGGCGCCAGTACTTTGACGACATCGCTTCTTTCCGCCTGCCAGGCTGCTTTGCAATGACAGAGCTGAAGCACGGTAGGTTCTTTCTTTGAGTTAAATGCTTTTCTACAATCAACGTATTCAGCTATGGCATCGCTTCTTTTTGCTATAGCCAGTCTGCTTCGCAATGACAGAGCTGAAGCACGGTAGGTTCTTTCTTGAGTCAAATGCTGTTCTAAAGCTCAATCGACATATTCTGCTATGGCATCGCTTCTTTTTGCTAAAACCAGGCTGCTTCGTCATGACGGAGCTGAGCACGATGTGTTCTTTCTTTGGATTTAAATGTTTTTCAAAAGCCCAATCAACATTCGAACCATGACGTTGCTTCTTTTTGCTATAGCCAGGCTGCTTCGTCTTGACGGAGCTGAGCATGTGATCTTGCTTTAAACTGATGCTCGTCTACAGCCTATTTTTTTATACATATTGGGTAGTAGCGAAGCTTCTGCCTGCTACAGCCGGTCTGCATTGTCTGGACAGAGCAGATGTATGCTTTTATTATTTCAAGTGCCTTGGCAATGTATGATTCTATGACGGTGTATGTACGACGATGTATGATTTTATCAATTTGCTCTCATCTGGTGACAGCTTTAGTATACATGGTGTTGAGGCGCTTCAAGCGTGCCTGTATTATCCTGTGCGTGTGTGTGTGTATGTGCGTGTGTGCTTGTGTGTATGTGTGTGTGTGTGTGTTTGCTTGTGTGCTTGTGTGTGTCAACGTGTCTTTACACGCAAATCTCAGGCAGCAAGTTGCAGCACTCTGAAATAAGAAAGCCATCCTGGCCGTGCCTGGATATGCGCACAGCTTACAATGTGTGCGTCAGCGTTTCTTTGTATGCAAATTTCAGGCAGGACAAGCAGACTGGGTCACCATAGAACATAGAAAAAATTACGCAGTCATTAGAAAACTACTCCCCACATTCATTACAAAGTTGGAGCCACTTTTGTACCGGGCACTGTCTGTAAACCTCCCTCACCATAGGATACAACATGCCAACAAACATCAAACCAAAAAATATAGGGTTGGCCAGAACCGTATATATACGTATATATACACCGTATATTTGGTGATTTTTAATACCGTATGTACACCGTATATATATGGTTCTGGCCAACCCTAAAAAATTACAACAATGCTTAAGCCTCGACCACAACTAAGGAGGCTGTTGTCAAAGCGCAAACCCTCCGCAGACGAGTATACTCATTAGCTGTGACCGTGTTGTGCGTATGCTTTCTTGTGTGTTTTCATTCACAGGCAGCAATGTGGCTGCGCTCCAGACTGAGGCCATCTTGGATGCGCCTGGATGTGCACACAGCTCTCTATATTTAATGCTTGTGTACATGCATTTGCAGGCGGCAATGTGGCTGAGCTCTGGACTGAGGCCATCCTGGACGTACAGACTGACCTAGCAAATTGGCAGCATTCAATTAGTAGCTATGGCCATGTATTCATGCACGCCTGTGTGCATGCATTTGCAGGCAGCATTTTGGCTGCGCTCCAGACTGAGGCCATCTTGGATGCGCCTGGACATGCACACAGCTCTCTATCTTTAATGCCTGTGTACATGCATTTGCAGGCGGCAATGTGGCTGAGCTCTGGACTGAGGCCATCCTGGACGTACAGACTGACCTAGCAAACTGGCAGCATTCAATTAGTAGCTATGACCATGTATTCACGCACGCCTGTGTGCATGCATTTGCAGGCAGCATTTTGGCTGCGCTCCAGATTGAGGCCATCTTGGATGCGCCTGGATATGCGCACAGCTCTCTCACGTATATGCCTCTGTGCATGCATCTGCAGGCAGCAACGTGGCTGCGCTCCAGACTGAGGCCATCCTGGACGTGCAGACTGACCAGTGGGTGGTGCACACTCCGGTGAGTGCTTGGTCATTGCCTATGATCACCTTAGTGTTATGACCATCTTAATGTTATGGTCACTCTTTATGTTATGATGACCTTTGTGTTATGATCACCTTTGTGTTATGATAACCTTTGTGTTACGATAACCGTTGTGTTATGATCACTTTTTATGTTATGATCACCTTTGTGTCATGATAACCATTGTGTCATGATCACCTTTGTGTTATGATCACCTTCGTGTTATGATCACCTTTGTGTCATTGATCACTTTTTATGTCATGATCACCGTTGTGTTATGATCACCTTTGTGTTATGATCACCTTTGTGTCATGATCACCGTTGTGTCATGATAACCATTCTGTTATGATCACTTTTTATGTTATGATCACCTTTGTGTTATGATCACTCTTTGTGTTATGATCACCCTTTTTTCCACCCTTCTTGTGTGCTCTCATACAAAGTGCTCTCCTAGCTGCAGCTGTGCATGATGTGCCAACTTCAGGCCAGCCACGCTGTGTGCAGTACTTGTTGGTTGCTGGGTGTGAGGCAACTGCAATCTCCTAGCTGCAGCTGTGCGTGATGTGCGAACGTGAGGCCAGCCACGCTGTGTGCCGACTGTGTCGCCTCCTGGGTGTGAGGCAACTGCAAAGTCTTGATCCTACGTGTTTAGGGGCTGGCCAGAACCATGTACGTGCATCACAAATGACCGTATATTTGATGAAATCCCTGCAAAAAACACTGTGCATACGCCGCATGTATATATATCTGGTTGTGGCCAACCCTGTATGTGTTGATAGTTTGACGACAACCATCGATCTATGTAATGGGAAGATGTTTGATTGCTTTTTTGCTGTGTGTGTATGTGGGTGTGGGTGTGTGTCTGTGGGTGTGGGTGTGGCGGTGGCATATATGTGTGGTAGGGTGTGTGTGTGTGCTTGTGTGCATGTGTGTGGATGTGAATGTGTGTGTGCATGTAGGTGTGAATGGCTCAACTGCTGGATGTTTGGGATGTTGGTCGCATGTATATTAGGGTTTCTGTGATTCTACGAGGTCAAAAGCAGTACCAAGGCCACCAGTGAGAGCTTAAGTTCCAGGATGAAGGTGCCGTAAACCTGGCTGAAAACGATGCAGAGTGATGCAGTCGTACAGCGTCATGGCTGAAAAAATGATGCAGGGTTGGTGCAATCAGTACGTTGTATCGTGTTAGCTAGCTTGTTTTGTGTTAGGATTTCAAGTTTACATGGGGGGACCTTCAGCCAGACTGTTTGGCTATTGTGTTATTGTGTCAGTTGCATGTCAATATGTTGTATTGTGTTAGAATTTAGGTGTACATTGGGAACCATTAGCCAGACTGTTTAGCTATTGTGTTATTGTGCTATTGTGTTATTGTGATGGCTGTGTTGTTGTGCTATTGTGTTATTGTGCCATTGTGTTATTGTAATGGCTGTGTTATTGTGCTACTGTGTTATTGTGATGGCTGTGTTATTGTGCTATTGTGTTTTTGTGATGGCTGTGTTATTGTGCTATTGTGTTTTTGTGATGGCTGTGTTATTGTGTTATTGTGCTATTGTGTTATTGTGATGGCTGTGTTATCGTGTTATTGTGCTATTGTGTCATTGTGTCAGTTGCATGTCAGACTCGTGCTTTTGTTTTTGTTTGCAGGAGGAGGGCGCCATCAAGTGGTGGATAGGCAACGCTGCAGAAGACGGGAAAATGGCGACTGTATTCGCCAGGTACGTCTAGGGTTGGCCAGAACCATAAATAAGTTTACGGTGTATATGTGCCATCAAGTGGTGGATAGGCAACGCTGCAGAAGACGGGAAAATGGCGACTGTGTTCGCCAGGTACGTCTAGGGTTGGCCAGAACCATAAATAAGTCTACGGTGTATATATGCCATCAAGGGGTGGACAGGCAACGCAGCAAAAGACGGGAAAATGGCGACTGTGTTCGCCAGGTACTTCTAGGGTTGGCCAGAACCATAAATAAGTTTACCGTGTATATATGTATGTACACTATTCTTTGCAGAGATATGATCATATATATACAGTCATATGGGCGTATGTGTACAATTTTGGCCAACCCTACAGGTGTGTCGGTATGTCCAATTAAATGCCGATGTCGCCATGAGTACAAACAGGCAATTATGGAACCCTTCAGTGCCCCTTGTCATAGGATTGTAACCCATAATTAATTAATATTGTAGCAGAATCCTATATCGTATATTGTAGCAGAATTATATATTGTATAATGTAGCAGAATCCTATATTGTTTATTGTAGCAGAATTCTATATTGTAGCAGAATTAATATTGTCGCAGAATTGTAACCTATTATTAATTGGCCCCCTCCAAGTTCTTCAGACGAGGGTTTCAAAATCTTGCCATGTCTCTGCGTGGCATGCATCTTTTATAAGCGTATGTGACTGTGTTGTTTTATAAGCGTATGTGACTGTGTTGTTTTATAAGCGTATGTAACTGTGTTGCTTTTTAAGCGTATGTGACTGTTGTTTTATAAGCGTATGTGACTGTGTTGTTTTGCAATGAAAATTGAATGAGGGTGCAAATGTTGCCATGGTTGTGCAGGCTCGGTCAGTTCCCTGTGCTCCTCTGTGTGTTTCATGCAATTCTAAAACGTATGATTGCAAATATTTGCTGTCAAGAATTGAATGAGGGTGCAAATGCTGCCATAGACGTGCAGGCTTGGTCAGCTTCCTAAAATTATACGCATCATACCTGGTTTTTGAAAAAGTATCCTGGTCGCTTGAAGTGATTGCTGTGTTTGCCTGTGTGTGTGAGTGTGTGCTTGTGTGTGTGTGTGTATGTGTGTGTGTTTGTGTGTGTGTGTGTGTGTGCACGCTCTCGTACGTGTGTGTGTACACGTGTGTGTGTGTACGTCGCATCTGTCCTCCGTAGTGAACTTTCCAAACCCAGGGCCATCATGCACGGTGGACTGGAATGGTTCGCTGCCTGTAATCATGTAAAAACACACGCACAGACACACGCGCACACACGCACACACACACATGCACACCACACAGCCGCACACAGGCTAAAAGTGCCTGACCCCAACGGTGGTCGTGCAATGGTGGACCATGGCGTGCATGCGTTCATCGTGCCCTTAAGCACACACATAAACACACACACACACACACACACACACACACACACACACACACACACACACCACACGCGCACACAGGCTAAAAGTGCCTGACCCCAATGGTGGTCGTGCAATGGTGGACCATGGTGTGCATGCTTTCATTGTGCCCTTAAGGGATGCAGCAGGCGGCTTGCTGCCAGGTGTGGAGATCCACGACTGTGGCTACAAGGTTTGTGTGTGTTTGTGTGTGTGTGTGTGTACGTGTGTGTACGTGTGTGTATGTGCGTACGTGGATGCATGTTTAAGTATTTCTATGAGCTGTTTAAAATTCTGTCTCTTGCAAGATCTGTCTGTTGCAAGATCTGTGTTTATAGGGGAATATCACACACAGGCAAACCCATGCAGGCAAACCCATGCAGGCATACACAGACAAACACACACACACAGACACACACACATACACACATACAAATACACACACATACACACTTAACTTATACACATGTTCAAAGTAGCAGCCCACTTGCTGCGACCACCCCCTCATCACACACACACACACATATACACACACACACTTGACTCATACACACTTGCTAAATGGCAGCCCACTTGCTGAGACCACCCCCTCATCACAAACACACTTGACTCATACACACGTGCTAAGTAGCAGCCCACTTGCCGATACCACCCCCTGCCCTTCTTTCTTTATTGTTCCCTTTCTGGCTATAGGTTGGCTTCAACAGGGTAGGCAACGGTGCCATTCGATTTACGCACTGCCTTTCTCGCTTTATTGTTCCCTTTTTGGCTAGAACACACACACACACACACACACACACACACACACACACACACACACACGCACACACACAGACACACACACACACTCACACACACACACACACAAACACGCACACACACACACACACACTTGACTCATACACACGTGCAAAGAAGCAGCTTACTTGCCGATACCACCCCCTGCCTTTTTTTCTTTATTGTTCCCTTTTTGGCTGGAATACATACACACACACTTGCCTTAGGTCGGCTTAAACGGGGTCGACAACGGTGCCATTCGTTTCACGCACGTGCGCATTCCCCGCGTCAACCTGCTGGACCGGTTTGGCAGTGTTGACAAAAGTGGCAGGTGCGTGTAGCGTATGTGTGTGTATGTGTGTGTATGTGTGTGTGTGTGCGTTTGTGTGTGTGTGCATTTGTGTGTGTGTGCGTATGTGTGTGTGTGTGTGTGTGTGTGTGTGTGTGAGAGCGCGTAGCGTATGTGCAGGCTGTGTTTGTGTGTGCACTTTCTCTTTTTATTTTATTCTATCACTCACTCCCCCCCCACTTGTACGCAAACACACATGCGTGCACACGCACTTACACATACACACATGTACATATACATACACATGTGCACACACAGCCCACACACTATTTATACAGACACATACATGTACACACTCAACACATATACACACATACACTCAACAACGCAGGTACAGCTCACCGCTGACCAGCCAGGCCCGCAGGTAAGACAAGTTGATCAAATGGAGTATATCACCCTGTTCCTCATCTAAGCTTATTTTCCGCAAGTTTGCGACCACACTGAGTGTCATCCTGTCCCTCATCTAAGCTTATTTGCCGCACATTTGCGACCACACTGAGTGTCATCCTGTCCCTCATCTAAGCTTATCAGCCGCAAGTTTGCGACCACACTGAGTTTCATCCTGTCCCTCATCTAAGCTTAATTGCCGCAAGTTTGAGAACACACTGAGTGTCAATAAGTGTAGGGTTGGCCAGAACCATATATATACGGTGTGTATACGGTATTTTTGGCAGGGAATTCACCATGTATACGGTCATATACGGTGTATATATACGGTTCTGGCCAACCCTAAGTGTGCACTGCTCACTGACGTTTCTATTTTCTTGTCCATGATGTATATGATGCAAGATGCAACCCTAACTTGCTGCCGGTAGTCTGTTCGTTTACGCGTAAGTGGCACACGTTTGTTGTGAATAGTGTGTGTGTGTGTTCATACGCGTAAATGTCACACGTTCATTACTGCAAGCAGTGTTAAATTTTACGTGTGAATTTACTCGCGTGTTTGCTGCAGGTAGTGTGAAACTCTATGTTTGCTGCAGGTAGTGTGAAGCTCTTAGTGTGAAATTTTTAAGTGTGAGTTTGAGTGAGGTTTCCTACGCGCGAACGTCGTATGTTTGCTGCAGGAAGTGTGACTTTTCTCCGTGTCGATCAATAAAGTGCGTGTTTTTACGTATAGATTTCGCATATTAATGGCAGGTTTGCGGCCACGCTGGGAGAGCTGACAGGCGGGCGTGTAGGGCTGTGCAGCGGCAGCGTGGGCACTTTGAAAGGAGCGCTGTCCATTGCAATTAGGTACGACTGAGCTACTCGCGGAGCGTTAGCTTTGTGTGTGCTTGTTTGTGTGTGTGTGTGTGCTTGTGTGTGTGTGTGTGTGTGTGCAAGTATGTATGTGAGTTGGAGATGTGCAGCGAACCTATCACAATGCTTATTACTATAAGTAACACACAACACACTGTGAGAAATGCGCTGCTAATGGTCCGCGAAACGATTGAGTAGGGGATGCAGGGTAGTCTAGTTAATAACAATCAGTCTAGCGACCGAACTGTTTATGTCAATGGTTGACCAGAACCATATATATATACGGTGCATATATGTAGGGTTGGCCAGAACTATATTTATACGGTGCATATATGTAGGGTTGGCCAGAACCGTATATTTGGTGATTTCCCTGCCAAAAATACCGCATATACACATATACACCATGGTTCTGACCAACCCTGCATGTTTACAGTATGCTGTATTTTTCCATTATTTTGTCGTCTCCACTGCCAAGCAAAATTGACTCATCATGGATGAATGACCGCAAGTGTGTAAGAGTAAAATAATTGATTGCAAAATAGTTGCCAATCGCCAAGTTGCTGCGCTGACTATTCCCTGCAAAAATGTATGAGCTGCTCCTGCCGTGTAGTGTGCACTTTTTGCAGAACTACTGCCTGCAGGAATGTATAAGCTGCTGCTGCCATGCATGTTGTGTGCATTTTTGTACGATGCCCGCCTGCAGAAATGTGCAAGTTGCTGCTGCTGCTGCTGCTGCTGCTGCTGCTGCTGCTGCTGCTTGCGCTGCTGCTGCTGCTGCTGCTGCTGTATGTATTTTTTGCATGTTGCCGTGTAGTATGCATTTCTTTGCATAAATACTGCCTGCAAAAATGTGCCGCCTGTTCCGGCCTGCTGTACGCATTTTTTGTGTAACCATCGCCTGAGAAGTGTGTAAGAGTAAACTAACTGATTGCAAGATAGTTGCCAACCACCAATTGCTGCGCTAATTATCGCCTGAGAAGTGTGTAAGCTGCTGCCATCCATGTTGTATGCATTTTTTTGCTTACTACGGTCTGCAAAAATGCACTGTCTGCTGCTGCACACATACACACACGCACACACACACACACATACATACACACACGCACACACACACACACTACAATTTTACGCAGGTATTGCGCACAGAGGCAGCAATTTGGGCCTCCAGATGCTCAGGAGGTGGCTGTGTTGGACTACCAGGTGTGGGTGTGGTGTGGGTGTGGGTGTGGGTGTGGGTGTGGGTGTGGGTGTGAGTCTATAGTGCATGCTCGAGTAATTATGTGTGTGTCTGTGTGTGTTTATATGTGTGTGCGTGTGGGAGAGGGGGAAAGTGTAGGTGTGGATGTGAGTCTGTGGTGCACGCGTGTGTTTAGGGTGTGTATTTGTGTGGGTGGGTGTGGGGGCGTATGTGAGTGAGTGCATGGGTAGACAGGTGTGGGTTTTGGCGAGTATGTTGTATGTGTATGTGCGTATATTTTCTTAAGTGGTGCACACACGTGTTGGTCAAAACATATGTATTACGTTGAATGATGATTTGCGATTACACAGAGCAAGCAGCAGGGCCCCATCCCCATGCTGGCCACTGGTTGTGTCCTGCACACCTTGCCAAGCAGCTGCTGTGCATATGTATGATCAGGGTTGGCCAGAACCATATATATTATATATATATATATATACGGTGTATATACGTTTTTTTTTGCAGGGAAATTACCACATATGCAGTCATATACGGTGTATATATAGGGTTCTGGCCAACCCTATGTATGATGCATGTGTGTGTGTGTGAGTGTGTGAGTCAATCAGCGCGTGTTTAAACATGTGTGTGTGTTACTTTTGATGATGTGTTTACAAATGCAGAGCACGCAGCAGCGGTCATATACGGTGTATATATAGGGTTCTGGCCAACCCTATGTATGATGCATGTGTGTCGTTTAAACATGTGTGTGTGTTACGTTTAATGATGTGTTGCAAATGCAGAGCACGCAGCAGCGGTCATATACGGTGTATATATAGGGTTCTAGCCAACCCTATGTATGATGCAAGTGTGTCGTTTAAACATGTGTGTGTTAAATTTGATGATGTGTTGCAAATGCAGAGCACGCAGCAGCGCCTCATCCCCATGCTGGCCACGTGCTATGGCCTGCACTTTGCTAAGCAACTTTTGGTGGACCGGTACTGTGAGATGAAGCGCACCAAGGACCACAAATTGGTGGAAGAGGTGTGAGTGTGCGTGAGTGTGTGTGTGTGTTTTTGTGTGTATGAGTGTGTTTTTGGGTGTTAGATGAAGCGCACCAAGGACCAAACAATTGGTGGAAGAGGTGAGAGTGTGCGTGCGTGTGTGTGTGTGTGTTTGTGTGTGAGATGAAGCGCACCAAGGACCACAAATTGGTGGAAGAGGTGAGAGTGTGCGTGAGTGTGTTTGTTCGTGTTTTTGTGTGTGTGAGTGTGTTTTTGTGTGTGAGATGAAGCGCACCAAGCACCACAAATTGGTGGAAGAGGTGAGAGTGTGCGTGAGTGTGTGTGAGTGTGTTTTTGTGTGTGAGATGATGCGCACCAAGGACCACAAATTGGTGGAAGAGGTGAGAGTGTGCGTGAGTGTTTGTGAGTGTGTTTTTGTGTGTGAGATGAAGCGCACCAAGGACCAAACAATTGGTGGAAGAGGTGAGAGTGTGCGTGAGTGTGTGTGTGTGTTTTTGTGTGTGTGAGTGTGTTTTTGTGTGTGAGATGAAGCGCACCAAGCACCACAAATTGGTGGAAGAGGTGAGAGTGTGCGTGAGTGTGTGTGTGTGTTTTTGTGTGTGTGAGTGTGTTTTTGTGTGTGAGATGATGCGCACCAAGGACCACAAATTGGTGGAAGAGGTGAGAGT
>Ga0307968_1002638_pt1 | contig 14978 bp, 17 predicted proteins | sample OrgLakmetagen650_FD_201834 | JGI IMG/M metagenome (GOLD analysis project Ga0307968, IMG submission 201834) | Saline water microbial communities from Organic Lake, Antarctica - #650 | ecosystem: Environmental > Aquatic > Non-marine Saline and Alkaline > Saline | place: Antarctica: Organic Lake... | reverse complement strand
GGGAGAGGGAGGGAGGGAGGAGGGAGGGAGGGAGAGGGGGAGGGAGAGGGAGAGAGCCATGTTGTTAGCTAGTTCCTTGCCACCCTAAGGCTAGGTTCCTACGACAAAACAGAAATAGCACTGTTCTACTTCATTCTCATCAAAGCTCACATGTCACATATCTTCCGGGAGCCGTACAAACAAATTATCCTATGTAAGAAATTTTGTATATACCGTGCGGACATGTACTCCCCCCCCCCCTGGAAAAAGTTTTGTTTTACAGTAACATTCAGCAACCATTATTCATTTTACAGCAACATCATTATTTATTTTTACAGTAACATCATTATTCATTTTACAGTAACATTCAGCAACCACCCCCTCTCAAAGGGGCTTTTGGAGCCCTGGGGGTTTGTGTGTGGCCACCTTGCTGTCACTGCTGCTACTGCTGCTGCATGTGTGTGCTAGCTTTGCGTGCTGCTTTGGTGCTGTAGCTAGAGCGTGTGTGTGTGTTTGTGCAAGGGTGCTAGAGAATGTATGTGTGTGCGCGCCTGTGCATGTGTGTCTGTGCGTCTGTGCGCCTGTGTGTGTGTGCCTTTGTGTGTGTGTGTGCCTGCGCATGTGTGTGTTTGTGTGTGTATGTGTGTGTGCACGTGAGTGTGCATGTTGTGCGCCTGCGCATTTCTGCTGCTGCATGAGAGCATGCTTGCATTCCTGTCTCAACTTCATTTGTTGCAGAATGCAGTGCCGATGCAATACCAACTATACAATCCTGGGGGCAAACCAAGGTTTGCTCGGCTGCATGGCTGCCTCTTGTTCTTGCGCTCCTTTGCCTCTCACTCAGCCCGGTCTGCTCTTGCCTGCTCCAGGCGGGCGGGGTCTGGGGGGCAGGGGCAGGCGGAGCGGGGGGGGCATCCTGGCCACTTAATAAATAATTTTCATCACCGCCCCCTAAAAACCTGAACCGCTCCTTCGAGAAATGAATATATATTTTACCACCGTTTCACGAGTAATATGTCACCGCTCCCACCAAAAAACAATAATTAGGGGCGGTGATAAACTTAATGCTCGGTACGTGTATAATCCTTATAAGGCACATTTTCACGTTTTCTTCTTGAACTGACATCATACTTGTCTACTGCATTACTTGCTTTTAAGAGTGTGATTGTGTCCATCTGTGGCACTTCTTTGCAAACATTGGGTTGGCCATTATCAGATATACCTAGGGTGGCCAGAACCGTATCACCTTTTCAAATATTGTATATATACCGTATGTATTTAGGTATATACCGTATAAAACCGTATTCCGTATATACAGAGAAATCGGTACCCTTCAGATTTAAATCATGATTGGCTCATTTTGTAGCTCTTGAAGAGCTGCACGCCTGTATTTAAGTTTGTAATTCCAAAAGATCAAAATTTGAAGGGCTTGCCTATCCAAAACCAAAAAGACCCCAAAATGGCCATTTCCAGTGCAAAAAGAGGCCCAACTACTCTAAACACCAATAAAACTTAAAGATTGATGCAAATGCATGCATTTAAAAAAAGTGGGAAGGGATTGCTTAATTAAAGAGTTGCAACGAAAACAATTAACCCAAAAGAGCAAAAAGGACTGTTGTTGCTGGGATTTCGACCTGATTCTGGGGTGTACCACCTGAAATATGGTTTTGATCGTATCTTCTTACGGAAATACGGTATGTACATACGGAATATGGCGTATACACGCCGTATAATGCCTATCCATTTTTGATATGGAAAATATGGAATACGGATTCGGCCCCTCCCCCCCCCCGGTATTATACGGCGAATATACCTTACTTCAAAAATCCTACGGATCTGGCCCACCCTATACATACCACCGTGTGATGATGTGTTGGAAATTTATCTGCCAAAAATACCGTCTGTGCACATCATACATACTTACTGTTTGGAGTTCGTGCCAACTGTCGTGCTGCCATCGGCCGTTATAACTGTTAGGAGAGGCATGGGCACTTCAGTCCGCGAGCTTGCGTGTTTTGTAGATGTATGTATCGCGTAAAAAATAGAATTGGCATCTGATGGAATAACCCGTTAGCGACAATTATATTGCACTCAAAACCCACCTGGCCAACTGCATGCACACAGCGGCAACGTATGACAGCCGAAGATTTTGAGCCGCTCACCATCATTGGACGCGGTGCCTTTGGGGAGGTAAGTAAAAGGTCTGAGGTGTAAGGCTGTAGAGGCGCAACCAGGGTTAGTGTCAAGTGTGTAAGGCTGTAGAGGAGCAACCAGGGTTAGTGTCAAGTGTGTAAGGCTGTAGAGGAGCAACCGGGGTTAATGTCAAGTGTGTAAGGCTGTAGAGGAGCAACCAGGGTTAGTGTCAAGTGTGTAAGGCTGTAGAGGAGCAACCAGGGTTGGTGTCAAGTGTGTAAGGCTGTAGAGGAGCAACCAGGGTTAGTGTCAAGTGTGTAAGGCTGTAGAGGAGCAACCAGGGTTAGTGTCAAGTTTGTAAGGCTGTAGAGGAGCAACCAGGGTTAGTGTCAAGTGTGTAAGGCTGTAGAGGAGCAACCGGGGTTAGTGTCAAGTGTGTAAGGCTGTAGAGGAGCAACCAGGGTTAGTGTCAAGTGTGTAAGGCTGTAGAGGAGCAACCAGGGTTAGTGTCAAGTGTGTAAGGCTGTAGAGGAGCAACCGGGGTTAGTGTCGAGTGTGTAAGGCTGTAGAGGAGCAACCAGGGTGTCAAGTGTGTACGTAGAGGAGGAGCAAGTGGGGGTATCAGGCTTTTAGGGGAACAATTGGGGGTGTTGAGCCTGTAAAGAAGCAACTGGGGGCGTCAAGCCTGTAGCCTGTTGCAGAGCAACCGCAGGTTATGTTGAGGCTGTAAGAGTGGATTTGAACAAGTACCATGCTTTTGATTGTATGTAAGCAGCAGAGGGAAGGACTCTACGGTGCCTGCTGATCACATTACTCAAGCCGCAAAAGTGGTGGCTGTTGTTCATTGTGGGAATTACTCTTATGCACACACACACACGCACACACACACCAACGTACAAGATAAAAACGTCTTATACGTGCAGGTCCGTATTGTGCGCGAGAAGAACACCAGCAAAATTATGGCCATGAAGAAGCTGAAGAAAAGCGAAATGCTTCGGAGGGGACAGGTAAAAGGAGGTGTCTTTGGGCATGGATATGCACAAGCTTGATGAGTTTCCTTCAATGCCATCCAACGCTGTGTGCAGTGCGCAAGGGGTGTGTGCAAACTTGGTGCAGTCTTTTTGTTTACAGGAGGGGATTAGGCAGCGTACAAAAAAGAGCAATGTACCAAAAAGGCTGTGCAAAGTACAAGGGGGTTGCGCAATGTACACAAAGAGGTCGCGCAATGTATACACGAGGGGGTTGTGCAATGTACTTATGCGGATGTGCAAAGTACAAGGGGGTTGCACAATGTACACAAGGGGGTTGCGCAATGTACTCATGCGGATGTGCAAAGTACAAGGGGGTTGCACAATGTATAAACCTTTGTGGGGGGCTGTGTGAGTCATACCAGGTAAGCATAAGGGCATTTGTTCCTGGCAACAGAAGTTGGTGATTGACGTTGCTGTTTAAGCTTTCGCTCAGAGTTCAACATGAGAATGATCACAACAGCAGAGATATAGGGGCGACGCTAAATGTAGTTCCATGATGGATGCCTTACCAAAGGAACATGCTTTAAAAGGTGTTTCACAAGCATGCATGAAAAAAGGTCAGGAGTTTTCGGAATCAGGGATAAGGATACTTGATCTGAACTTTGGTTCAAAGTTGTACTACCAAAAAGTCCCTTATTTGTAGTAATCACTCCTGAATGTAAGCTCTTGGAAAGCTAAGACCCCCCTCCTCCCATTCTCCGCACACACACACACATACACACACATACACTCACACGCTTCATACATGCCATCTACACACAATGACGTGCGTGTATGCATGGACATGAAAGGCTCACATGCACAACACGCGCACACGCGCACTCAAACACACACAACGCACAACGATCCTTGTAGGTCGAGCATGTCAAAGCGGAGCGCAACGTGCTAGCCGAGGTGCACTCCCCCTACGTCGTCAAGCTGTTCTATTCCTTCCAAGATGAGGACTACTTGTACTTGGTCATGGAGTACCTGCCCGGAGGAGACGTCATGGTGTGTGGATCTGCGTGTGTCACTATGTTTGTGTGTGCGAATATAGAAATTTCCTTGCTTTCTGCATTTAATTCCTATTTGGACGCAATTTTTGGAGGATTTTTTGGTGGGAGGGGGGTTTCTTTGCTGTGTATGTGCATAAGAGGAGCAGCAGCATTTTTGTCATTGAAATGCTCGCAACCTTAAAGCGGCAAAATTCAATTGAATGAAACAACAGCCCTCTGGGATTTTCCTGGCCCATTATTGTGCCAGATAAATGTTTGAAGCTACCTCTGCCAAGGTCACTGCTGTTGCAACACACTCTGCTCTTGCGCACGCAAAACAGTTCTTTGTGGCGAGTGAATCTGCCGCATACTTGTACTGCAGCAGTCTCCTTGTGTCTGCTGCACACGTGTGTGTGGATGTGTTTCTGACCCTCTTGCCTCAAACGACTCTACTTGCATGCGTGCGTCTCTACTTGCATGCGTGTGTGTCTCTGCTTCATCTATCAGCCGTACATCAAGTCACCCTGACCAATTATGCTTCACTGGTGCCATCGCCGCAGACGCTTCTCATGCGCAAGGATATTTTGAGCCAGCAAGAGACACAGTTCTACGTGGCGGAGACTGTGCTAGCTATCGAGGCCATCCATAAGCACCACTACATCCACAGGTGAGAAGGGGGCAGGGAGGTTATCAAGCCTTGCTCACTGTTCGGATTCATTCGCTCTCTCGCAACCTTGCAAGGATTTTCTTGATTGGCTCGGCTAAGACTCGCAACACTGCCGCTCTGCTCCACATCTTCTACTCCCTCTCTTGAGATTGGTGCAAGGACTCGGCTGTGCATAGTTGCAGAGGCTTTTGAACTGCTTTCAGGGATGCAATTGCAGGCCCTGTTACCGCTGTTGGCTTCAGACGAGCTTGGACCTGATTATACTCTGATCTCTTTGACACACTTTTCCTTTCACCCTTGAATCCCAGCTAGGTGCTGGCCTAATCGCAAGCGTTACTTTTCTTTTCTTTGCAGCAGAGACACGTAGCTCCACGATTTGCTGCGCCCACAGGCGTGCACAGCGTGCGTCACTCTGACGTTTGGGGTGCTTCCGTCACCAAGTACTGTACGCTTTTCTGTCAATCTGCTCGTGCGCAGGGATATCAAGCCGGATAACCTGCTGCTGGCTGCAAATGGGCACGTGAAGCTCAGCGTGAGTGCCGGTGTGGGGATGGAGGGTGCGTGTGTGTTTAGTTGTAAGAGTAGACACACACACATACACGCGCAGCAAAAAACGCACACGCATATACGCACACAAACACAAACACAGGCACTCACACACACACACACACGCATATAGGACTTCGGTTTATGCAAGCCTGTGGACGTGCAGGCCTTGCCCACTCTTTCTGAGGCAGAGGAGTACACAGACGCAAGGTGTGTGTGTGCTGTGTGAGTTGGGGGTGTGCTGTACGTTACATACCAAAGCAAATGTACGTGTCGCAAGCATTATTGCTGTGCTCTACGTACGTGTCGCAAGCATTTTTACGTACGTTCGTGTCGCAAGCATTATTACTGTGCTCTACGCTGTATGCACACCCTTGCGACTGTAAGCAACTTTCAAACGAGAAAATTGTCATCTGTTCATATCGTGTGCAGTGACACTTCCAGTGCTGTATGCTGTATGTTCATAATTGCGGCTATAAGTAACGTCCAAACAAGGAATCTGTCAAAGAGAAACTTGCCATCTGTTCGAAGAGAAGCTTGTCATCTGCTCACACTGCGCAGTGGAAGCCTCTTCGCTGTATGAACATAACTGTGACTGTAAGCAACCTCCAAATGAAAAACTGTAGTCATCTGATCACATCGTGCGCAGAAACAGTCATTCTTTATAGCACATCTTGCTACCACTATATTACAGCCATTCAAATGCAACCGTCCTACCATCAAATTACTACCGTTCTGATCCTCATAATTTGCAAGTCCTATATTTTGCGAGGTGCCAAGATGTCTACAATAATTATTTTGGTCATGGCTTGCCCTTAAAACGGCAGAAGTCCGCAAGGGGGGGAATCCAGAGGTTACCAAAATGGAGTAAAATTTGTGTGTGAAGTCTGAGAGAACGTGATTTCTTTTATGTTTAATTTTGTGGCCCAGAAAATAATTTAATGGATCACAAAAAAATCAGTATCATCACGTTATAAAAGGACGCGTTTACTCATTCCCTGCTCTTGAATCCATGTGTATGCTTTCGCAGCTCGCTCCCCAATACCATGCAGCGCTCCCAACAAGAGCAGCTCCAGAACTGGCAAAAGAATCGGAGGCAGCTGGTGCGTGCCTTCCCCTATCATCATTTTTTTGCGTGTGTTATGTTGGATGTATTCATGGTTCCTAGCTGATGGAATGCTCATAGATGAGGGAAATTTGTGCACTTCTTCCCCTCTTGGTTGGTGCTTGTACCCTTTTCGCATATATGTGTTAAATCCAAACACTGGATTACTGTGGTGCGTTCATTTCCCTGGTTATGGTTGTATGTGAACAAGACACTTGTTTTTTTTGCGTTTTTGCGTGCGGTTGTATGTGTGCAAGAAACTTAAAGGTATGTGAGCAAGAAACTTGGAAGATTGTGTCTGGCTTGTTGCCGGCTGCTTGCTTACAACTACACTGCCTGCCCGTTTCTGCTTCCTTTGGAATTCTTCTACTCCCCGATGTTTAATAGCAGCCTGAACTTATCGGTCACCTTGACGCATCTTCTGTTATAGTCGGCTCAACTCTCCTAATGCTTGTTTTGACGTCCACATCACAGGCCTTCTCCACAGTAGGGACCCCAGACTACATCGGTGCGTGCTATGATCAATCAAATACGACCAATTAATATGATCAATTGAATATTATGAGTAAATTTAATCAATTGATTGGGGTTGCCATCAACAATGTCGGCACTCTGTACTGGGTGCAATTTTTGTGTTGTATCTTGGACTGTGTATTTATACCACCGTATCTTGACCGTATCTTGACCGTATCTTGGTATCTTCACCGTATCTTGCTCACCTTATCTTGCTCACCTTATCTTGCTCACCGTATCTTGCTCACCGTATCTTGGTATCTTCACCGTATCTTGACCGTATCTTGGACTGTGTATTTATACCACGTACGTAAATTAGCGGATTCCCTGAAGGTGCCATACATGTGTTGAACGTTTTGGACAAATCATTCCTGTGGCGTGAGTGGACAGATCATTCCTGTGGCAATGAGTGGACAAATCATTCCTGTGGCGTGAGTCAGTGAAGCTCACCCTGCACAGGCCTTGCAATTAAGTTAGCAATTTCCCTTTTTGCAATTACATAGTGGTTGGGTCCAAGGTGCATGTGAAAAGTTGATTTTGAAGTTTTGGTCAAACACCCCAAAAATAAAATATGTATACCTTTGCCCCTTTGCCCACGTATACTTTGAAATCTATTGCAGGATGCCCAAGTGCTTTTTTCTGTCCCTGAATCGCAGTTAAGCACTTGTTGTAATGGCAAAGGCTCCTTGCTCTCACAAGGATTTGGCTTTTGTAAGCTGAATGCTTTTTTCTGTCCCTGAATCACAGTTGAGCACTTGTTGTAATGACAACTTTACTCCTTGCTCACGAGGATTTGGCCTGTCAGCTGAATGCCACTATACATACATAAGGCTCCTTGCTCTCACAGGTTCCGCTTGTAAGCTGCCTGAGAGTGAGTTTGGTTTTGCTGCCCTACAAGTCTGCATTTTTCTTGTGCACCTTTTACCTACCACAAAACTGTGTCGAATCTCCCTTGCCGTCCCCCTCTTTATTCGCAGCTCCTGAAGTCTTGTTGAAGAAGGGCTACGGGCTGGAGTGCGACTGGTGGTGAGTCTGGGAGGGTTTGTAAGTTGTTAAGATGGTGGCCTGGAAAGGTTTTTGAGTTGTTGAAGATGGTGGCATGGGAAGGTCTGTTGATTGTCAAAAATGGTGGGCCTGGCAAGGTCTGTAAATTGTTAAGATGGTGGGCCTGGGAAGATGTGTAAATTTGTTAAGATGGTGGGCCTGGGAAGGTTTGAGGAGGTTATGGAGTTGGTAATTCTGGGGTGTTATGGCTTCCTTACGTGAAGTTGGTGAGTTTGGGAACATTTGTAGAGGTGGTGGAGTGGTGGGCCTGGGAGGGTTTGAGGAGGTGGTTCAGATGGTGAAGATGTTGAGCCTGGGGTTATGTCAGTGGAGTTGATGAGGTTAAGGTGTGGGGTGTTGTGTCTGGGGTGTGCTTGGTGTTGGTGCATAAGGCTTGCTGTACGACAGAGAGCCTAATGAACAAGCAATGCACGGGTGTGCCACTTCATACAGCACAGCAAATTATAGCATGAAGTTAGGAGGAGGGCTGAAAGCTTGGAAAGGGAGTCGGGCTGCTTGCAATTGTAGAAGTGCGTCTGTTTATCACGGCTTGCTCACTCGACTAAATCTCGTGGAAAGTCTATGCATCCTTTCATTATGTTCATGGAATGATTTTGTGTAAACAGTGCTGTCGTACCCAGCCCGCCTGTATGGAATGAGTTGTGTGAACAGTACTGTCACATATAGCCCGCCTGGCCAGCAGGCACATTGCTTTATTGTGCCTTTCTTTACAGACCTGTCAACCCTCTTGAATAATGAGACGAAGCAGCTGTTACATTTCTGGGGTAATCAGAGTCAGGTTGAATATGTGCATGTTTCCAGGCATGTTTCACTCTAGGCAGTGATGTATTTGACCAAAGGCATGATCCACCCAATTGTTCACTGCTTGTAGTACTCACCACCTGCACCAATTCAAAAGCACACCTCCTGCACGTGGCCAGGTCCCTGGGTGCCATTATGTTTGAGATGATTGTGGGATACCCCCCTTTCTACTCTGACGACCCGCTCACGACATGCCGTAAGATTGTCAACTGGCGCATGTTCCTCAAATTCCCTGACGAGATTCAGGTCTGTGTGTTTTTGTGTGTGTGTTTGTGTGTGTGTGTGTGTGTGTGTGTGTGTGCACGTGTGTGTGCTCTGAGAAACCTTGACATATTTCTGGTGCCTTGACTTTTTATTCCCTGTGGGGTCTATGGCAGCAAATGAAGGGCACTGCCATAACCTAAATATGAGATGTTGGCCATACATATTTGTACATACCATGGGTATAGAGTATTTCTAGCAGGGATTTTGCCGCACATACGGTCATGTACTTACGCTCCAGCTTACGTTCCAGCTTACCCTGCCTGTGTAATCCTGTCCTTTGCCTCCTCAGATCCCACCCGCTGCCAAAGACCTCATCTGCCGATTGATGTGTGATGTGGATGAGCGTCTGGGCTCCAATGGTGTGGACGACATCAAGGTCAGCACTGCTATGCTTGTGTTTGGGGTTCCGCACTCTCTGTAGGACTACCACGCTCCTAACGATGCACAGCAAACTGGAGGGACTGCTTCCATTCTGATACTCCTCGGCATACTCCCCCCCGCCAACTCTGCATGTGTTGCTTGCCATTGAAGCAAGCCAGATTTGTTAACACGTGTACCATATGTGACGTGTATGTGCGGGAAACCCTGTACCAGAAATTTTTGTACTCCGATACATTTGCGCTGATTCCACACATACATTGTCTGCATCTTCCCATCCATTCCCTATTTACAGGCCCACGCGGCATTGGAGCATACCTGGATCATTTCTGCACCCATCTGTTCAAACCCTACTCACCCACTCATTCCTAAACACTCCCTTTCTTGCGGATGTAACCGGCTGCCTTTTTGATGAGCGTAGCCGGGAAGAACCCCCTTCCTGTAGTTCCGTCAGACAGGGCCTCAGTTACAATTTGGGGCTGAAGTGGCTGAAGTGCACTTGAAATAATTTTAATGGCATTGCAACTGCATCGGCTGAAAACAACCGCTCAGTTAAATTCAATCCCTTTGACCGCTCTTCAACCGAGGCTACAACTATCAAATTAGCAGCTGGTTGTACTTCTTGTTGATAGTTGATTCTCGATAAGCTAAGGAATGTTGTAATTGTGCTTTGGGATGCTGTGTGGCTCTCTGCAACTGAAAGGTGCAGACCGTTAGACACAGTTTCACAATCCCATATGTGGCATAAAACTCGTCGGCCAGATACTAAAAAACAAATTCCTGACAGTCACGTGTAAATTTGGGCCTTCAGCCCAAAATGACCCCACCCCTCCAACCCCCCTTCCTGAACCCCCCCACTAAAAAAAAAGGGTGTCAATCTGCTCAGATTGTAAGCAGCTATGTGCCTGCGCAGTTCTCTTGCCAAATAAATTAATACCTGAAGAGTTATTGGGCAAAAAACTGACACGCACACGCTCTTGCACTGACCACCTGTTTAGTGCACAAATCCAGCCAAAACCTTTGCCAAAGCACTCTCTTACTTCATTCATGCAACTTATGCATAATGCAATATGTGGACTGCATGTTTGGAATTATTTGCTGATGATTTGCCTGAACACACCCCCGCGGCCTACTTGGGGGCATTCCATGCATTTCTGTGGCCAGGCACCCAGACCCCTCCCCTTTAATCAAATCACCCAACAAAGGTATTGACCGAACAGGCTTGAGCTGACGAACTCGAACACATTAATATTTCGTTAAAGTGGCCCTGTAAAATTCTGGAGCACCCCCCCCAAATTCCCCCTGGACCCCCCCCCGCCCGACCCCCTCAGAATCGACTCATTTATATACCAATTGATTAGGATTTTGAATATGTAGTTTGTGTTTCAATCGAGTTGAGACGTCAAAAAAGTATGGTACTTACAGGCTCCTGGCTAGTTGGTCTTTTCTGCAACCCTCAGGGCACAAAGTGAAATGGGCCAAAAGAGAGAAGTGGAGAAGATGAAGGGATGCAAATGGGGCAGGTTTGGGGGAACGTAAAGGAGCTGCATACGTACACGTGTAAACACACACACTCACATACACATCCACGTGTGAAAGCCTACACACACATTCCGTCCAGCCCTTTTTTTGCAAACGTCACCAGGGCGGTCCCCTGTCTTCACTCCAGCATACACTCACACCTATTGTTTACTTGTTTACACCTGCACACATATTCAGGCCCACCCCTTTTTTGCGGGCGTCACCTGGGAAGGCATGCACGCTCAGCCCCCCCCCTACGAGCCCAAGGTGGAACACGAACTGGATACGCAAAACTTTGAACACTTTGACGAGGACATGCAATCCCAGGTACTGTCGGACTGTGCTTGTATGCATTGTGATGGTGTGCTCGCATTTGATGTATGCACATGCTACCTTCTTTGTTTGTGTAGTACAATGCTAATGTGTGTGTGTGAGTGTGTGTGTTTGTGCTCATGCAGTGCCCAGCCTTGCATGCTCTCAGCCCTCTTTCACATTAAGATCTTAGATATGCAGCCGTGTTCATGCCGTTCACGTCTCCCTCAATAAGCACGCATGCGCTTGTCCTGCTTCTGGGCCTGCACACTGGCAGTCCACAATCATGTGATCTGGCACTGCATTATAACCACACAGATCCACTCGTAGGAGCATATGTGCACTTTCCGTCTGTATACTCTTGCAGTTAATTCTACCCACAGGCTCCGTGATTTGTTATCCATTTGTACCCTCTCTCTCTATATATATATATATATATATATCTTTCTCTCTCTCTCTCTCACTCACTACACACACACACACACACACACACACACACACACACACACACAAACACACACACACACACACACACAAACACACACACACACACATACATCCGGCACACACACACATACATCCGGCACACATGTCTTCTGACCTAGCGCGTACTTGCCTGTGTGTCTTTGCAGAACTTGGGTCCTCAGAAGAATAAGCTATGGCTGGCCAAAGCTGACCCCAACTTCATTGGATACACATACAAGAACTGGGAGGCCGTGCAACCCAGTGATGGAGGTAAAGGCGCACACATGACATTGCAGCTGCACACATGAGAAGGGCGCGCACGTGACATTGCAGCTGCACACATGAAAAGGGCGCACACATGACATTGCAGTTGCACACATGGAAAGGGCGCACACATGACATTGCAGCTGCACACATGAAAAGGGCGCAAGGCTAGCAAAGTGATTGATGACAAGGTCACTTAGCTGTCAAAGTTCAACCAGACATGTGTAGTCAGCTAAACACTGTACAGTACTAAATTACCGCAAACCTTTCCAACCCCCTTGCAAAGTGTCGCAACCACTTTGCGTAATTAAAGGACACCTCGCACAGTTTGCATTAACCCAAAATAACAAATCTCTAGTTCCTAGGTTTGTTCAAAACACCCCAATAATACAAATCTATTTCAAACGCCAATTTTCTTTTGCTTTTAACGGCATGCTTGTTTTTGCACTTGCCTTTAATTATGTACGTGTGTGAGAGAGTCTCCTTGCTCACTCGTTTTTCAGACAACAGGTTCCATTTTGCTTGCATTGTGTTTAGATTAGGGTCCGTGCACCTCGCATAACATGCAGTGGGGTTTGTTAATGGTTTTTAAGCCTGTGTATAGTAAGTGAATAACTTGCATGGCTGCTCACATGTGCATGTACACACACGTACATGCATGCGCACACACACACAATCTTAAAAATACCTTACTGTGGTCATAGTAAGACGTTTAGGATAAGCCTTTCCTGGTGTGGGCTATTGTTATTGAGCACACCAATTTAAGTCACCAGGCTTCTAGAACTTGCTACTCCATTGAATCCTTTTGAATTTCTGGAGGATGACTTCCTTCGTGTACTAGTGTTTTTCTAAGCCTTTGCTGGCAACCTCGTGCATGTGCAGCACCAGGAGGGCAAATGATGATGAGGAAGAAGCAGATGTCCCGTCCCACCTTGCAGCAAGTGCAGACAAACCTCGAGGTAGGGGAACATGCGTCACGAAAAAGCAAATCTGTGTACACCAAGCATATGTGTGCCGTGATGCCAGCTCTAACAGAGTGCGTATACCTCCAGAGTAACAGAGACAGAAACTGAACACTGATCAACACATATTCCTACACGAGATGCATATGTTGTCATAGTCATACAATCCCCTACCCTCTCAGCCTATGATACACACTTTTGTCACACACGTACATAGCAAAACACACACACTCTCACACACCCACTCACAAACACACACACTCACACACACAAACACACATTCACTGACACACACACACACACACACACACACACACACACAAAACACACAAACTCAGGCCGTCGCTATCAGCAGCCAGCCCACTCCACCTCGCTGAAAGAGCACACCCCAAGGATTGTGACAGGGAGCAGTGAAGTTGCCATTGTCCATGTTTTTTAGGTTTATGGCTCTTGAGTGTGCATGCACACAGGTGAGCCCCCTTTCCCCCATACCTTGCCGTGATTCCTGTCCTTTGCTTATACTTTGTACAGCTGTGTACATGCTGCTCCTGAGACAGAAGTACGTCCATGATTGATTGAGTTACTACCATTCATTAATTTATGGTGGTTGCAGTTTACGTCTCGAAGCGTTCGTCCTTGCAGTAATGTGCCTACACAACCTTTCTTCTTCAATTTCCTGTAAAAAGTCACGACGACAAACTCTAGTGCAGTCGTGCTGCACACGCATGCAACACTCATGCTTTAGCTTGTCTGCAGTGTACATTAGCAAGTGAGTGGTTTTATTTAGTTGTAAATGGAGTGGATGCGTGCTGTGTTTGCTATTTCGATTTGTGCATGCATTCGCAAGACGTCTAGCCTGTGCTGTGTATGATTTGCAGACCGTAGCTGATGATCCTTGCTATCTGTGTAACGTATGGAATTTTACCTTAACAGTGAGGTACGTTAAGTTAGATTTGCAGAGTTTACAGATAAAGTCATCAGGCAAAAAGTGCGACTGCTAAGCTGCATGTCAACAATATACTACCGTGCCGAACAAAGGGGAAGAAAGCGATAGAGGGAGAGGAAGAGGCGAACATGACCTTTCCTGAACAAGAAGAATAAGGAAACAGAGGTGGTTTACGTTTATTTGTGCTTTTCAAACTGCTTTCTTGTAACCCGGATCAGTAAGAACCCTTAGTCGCTACAATACTTACTGTAACTTAAGCAGTAATCCAATGGTTTAGCTGGCTTATTAGTTCTTTGCCACACTGGTTAGGTCAGCTAATATCTGTGCTCACTGAACCGCTTGCTAGTAACCCAGTCAGCTATTAAGCTAAGTAAATAAAGCTTACATATAAGCCATACCAGTAAGTCAAGTTTGACAGATGTCTAAAGCCACTCATAGGTTAGGTTACATCGCTATATATGCCTCTGGTGGGCATCTGAGCGGAAGAAGCCACTCATAGCAAAAAGGGTCTAGGCTGGATTTGTACTAATCTAGAAAATTGCCCGTTCAGCTGGCAGTAGGCTTTACTAAACACAGCTAAAAGTTCTTGGGGCCGGAGTCCAATGAAATAACGCAGATCTGAAGCAGTCACCAGAACGGTGCAAATGACCTTCATCGTGAAACTGGTAAACGCTACATTTCACCATGAAGTATGCCCTACCTTACCAAATTTATTCAAGAAACATCACTCGATTAGCCCCTGCCGCTCCCTTCCTCTTGCCCCCCTCCCCCCTTTCTGCCTCATCTTTTGCATCCACCTCCCTTCCCACTTTGCTGAGCGAGCCTCCTGCACAGTAGCTGGGCCGACCGCTGCGTCCTGCTACTGAAAGGCCCCGGGCCATCCCCTAGGGAGCCTTTCCTTTAGTTTTTTCTCTCTTCTCTCAGCACGCTGATATATACAAAATGATGAAGGCTCAAAAACGCGTTGACACTACTCCCATTTCTGCTGATGCTTGGACTGCACACCTTGAGCAACATTTCAAACAGCCTGTTGAGAATGATTTCAGATTACA
>Ga0307968_1002636_pt1 | contig 14979 bp, 13 predicted proteins | sample OrgLakmetagen650_FD_201834 | JGI IMG/M metagenome (GOLD analysis project Ga0307968, IMG submission 201834) | Saline water microbial communities from Organic Lake, Antarctica - #650 | ecosystem: Environmental > Aquatic > Non-marine Saline and Alkaline > Saline | place: Antarctica: Organic Lake... | reverse complement strand
GCTGACACTTTCGTGAAGCCTTTGCATGCTGGTGCGATCGTGCGCTCTAGCATGGTGCATGTTCGCGTATGTGTGTGTTTTATGTGTGTGTGTGTGTGTGTGTGTGTGTGTGTGTGTGTGTGTGTGCGTGTGTGTGTGTGTGCGTGCGTGCGTGCGTACGTGTGTGCGTGCGTGTGTGTGTGTGTGTGTGTGTGTGTGTGTGTGTGTGTGCGTGTGTGTGTGCGTGTGCGTGTGTGTGTGTGTGCGTGTGTGTGTTGTCCCGTGTCCGAGCACGTGATAATTTAATTAGCAAGACATAACAAATGTAATATACGCACCAAATGGAGCTCGCCGAGCGTGCTAGGTTGGATTGCCCGGTGTACGGGTTCGATGTTTGCGTACGTTAACGTGACAATCGCTAGAGCTAGATAGAACTACATGCATATACCTAAATAAATCCAGATTAGTTTAATAAATAAATTGGTGACGAGATTTCAGCAGACAGGTAGTGCCTGTCGTTAATATGTATATTTCGTAATATATCAAAATGCCCGCTTTGCAAACCCCCGCGAACACAGCACACACACAGGAGCAGCCTTGCTACACAGCAAAACGGTTTGCCATCAAGTTCCATCCCCCCAGCCTGTTCCTGGAGTATGAAGCCAAGACAGAAGAAGGGCCGCAGCGGAGGGTCCGCGTGGTAAGCAACCCTGACTTTTGCTTGCAATGCCGTTCCCTCCCTCGCTGTATTCCATGAATGGCCTGGCAACCAACGCAGGTGAAACTAAACAAACTTAGTGTGGACATGGACCTGGATCGCCTGACCCGCAAGGTACAGTAATTGAGCCTGTACACTAGTCAACAAAATGCGTATGTATATGTGTGTGTATATGTGTATATGTGTGTAGTGTGCATGTGTGTGTCTTTGCGTGTGTGCGCGTTTGTGTGTGCGTGTGCGTGTGCGTGTGCGTGTGCGTGTGCGTGTGCGTGTGTGTGTGTGTGCGTGTGCGTGTGCGTGTGCGTGTGCGTGTGCGTGTGCGTGTGCATGTGCGTGTGCGTGCGCGTGTGCGTGTGTGTGTGTGTGCGTGTGTGTGTGTGTGTGTGTGTGTGTGTGTGCGTGAGTGCATGTGCGTGTGTGTCAAATGTGTCATTGCACGAAATAAAGGAACGATTGTGTGGACACACAAACGAATGCTGTGTTATACAAATGTATAAGCCATACGTTTCTATAACCAAGGGCAGTCCTGGCCTTTTCCATTGCATTGCCCTAGCATGATTCATAACATGTGTTGGATCTAGCATCGTCCTAACACCATACACCCCTCAACACTCCACACCCAGGTCATCCGAAGTTTTCCCCGAAAGCTGGACTTCACCTCTGTGAAGTATGACCAGGTGTTTTCCTCTTGGCATGCCTCTTTCTGTCATTGTTTAAACATATATGAGGAAGGCCAGAACAGGAACACAATACAACTTAGCTGTTGCTTTGCTGCGTATAACACCCATACTAACCCATGAGTGAAGTGTAGGAGAACCTACAACCATGTAGGATAGGCAGTAAGTCAGTAAGTTATGCAAAACTAGTATCATAGGCAGCTTCAAACCATGCCCTCCCCAAAGCCTTGTGCGTTGACCCCCCTGATCCAGGCACAGGCCAGCGCAGGAACCTGGTCCTATACAAGGGAGAAATCTGAATTGTTTCCTCGGGTCCATCATTGTATGCTCAATGCTTCTGCATACTTTTTCCTTTAAACCTGGCATGACGAGGTTGATTGTTATGTTAAGGGTTGAAAAACCGTTTTATACATTGTATATAGTATATTTGGGTGATGTCCCTGCCGGTGATATCCCTGCCAAAAATACTGTATACCTACACACCGTATATACATGGTTCTGGCCAACCCTAGTAGTATCGTATCCACCCATCGTCCATCCCCGCCAGGTCCGCAAGCTGGTGTCAAAGCTGGCAGAAAAAGTAAAGGTCTCACAGCAGCAAGGCTTGTTCGTACGCCCCAACAGCTTGGATCTCACATCCTCAGAGGGCCCTGGACACAAGCTATCGTTGAGGTCACCTGAGCTGCAGCCGGGGTTCTCCCCCTCCATGCACCAGCTTCTTGCCAAGGACAATGGCCGGCATGCGCCACAGGTGACTTGGCTTAAATGCTGTACTTCATGCCTTTTGCTCAATATACAGGCTTTCAAAAACGGGCGCTACGGACTATGAGGGTCGTAAACTTCTCTGTGGCGAAGCCACAGGGTATGATTTGAAGACAATTTAGGCATGCGCATGGTTTTTCATGACAATCACTCTTTATCTCTTTTTACTCAGGGTTTCTAGGTGAAAAACGGGTTGCACATCACATGGATCAGCTTTCACTCTGAGCCCCTTTCTTCGTTGCTTCCATCTGTTCCTTTAATATGAGCTAAGTACTCTTGAGTTTTGTAGACTCTTGTCTTTAAGAAGGGGAGGATTCAGGAGGAGTAAGCCTTGCTGAGTGCTTGATGTCTCTCTCTCTCTCTCTCTCTCTCTCTCTCTCTCTCTTTCTCTCTCTCTCTCTCTCTCTCTCTCTCTCTCTCTCTCTCTCTTCTCTCTCTCCTACAATGTTGTGCAAATTCTAAAGTAGGGGTTGTGCGTGCACAGTGCGTGGGAGGTATAACCTTGAGCGCATAAGGACGCACAGTCGCACAGTCCCTGAAAATTGTATGTAAATCTTGCACTCGGTATGTCAGTCTGCAAAGTAACTGCTAGATTGTTGCAGGTGACGTGCAGGCGCTAGCTCGCACAGTCAGGTTTTAGTCTAAATACACAGACGGTGCAGATCCAAACTACTACTGTAATCTCAGGGCGGAGGCGTCCATGACAGCACAGATAGCCGGTTTAGCATTTGTGACTTAGGCAGCAGCCATAAACCCAATGGCAAGCACGAAGACTTAGACGAAGCAATGCTGGAGCTGGACAGAGAATTAGGTGCGCTATGTGCTCGGCATCTTGTTTTGCAGTGCAAGGGTTGGCAAGGGTTGCAAGTACCCTTGCCCACACCCACACGACTCTATCCTGCTATGTGTTCGCATATGCATTATGCATCGGTTGTAAGCATGGAATTTGTGCTTTGTGTGTGCACAATTTTGTGTGGTTGTTGAGCGTTCCCAAAGCAACGGCGCTTCTTTCTTGAATTCTGGCTGAAACACTGGAACGGTGCTTTTGCATTTTTTAGCATAACATCCCATTGCAATCATTTTACCCACATACACACACACTCAGGGTCGGGTACCACTCCCCGTGGAGATAGCATTCAGGACCAAAGAAGCGAGAGCACACCCCCTGCTAACTCCTCTCAGACGTCAGAGACTCACAGCAGGCAAGCTGGCAACGATGCTGCAAGCAGGGGGGGGCAGCCCACAGGGAGTTGTTTTAAGCAAGTGAGTGGGTCGGATAGTGATGTGGCAAGCAAGAGTGTGGAGGTTGCACTGGAGGGGTTTTGCCCTGTACTCGAGTCATTTACTTGTTGGGCTGCGATTGCAAGGGAATGCCTCACCAGTGCGCAATGAAGGATGCAACAAAGCAGTGGAATTCCATGTTCCTCATCACCTTTTTCTCCACTCCAAGGGAAGAATTGGTGTACGGCTAGGTGAACTTTTGTAGTGCTAAGACAAATATTTCCAGTTAAGCGCCCGCACACAATAGCAAATCTCTTGCAATCCCTCCCATGGTTTGAACATAGCCCTAATGATTTAGTCAGTTTGGGGCGTAGCCCCCTTCAGTGTTGTATTTAAGGTTTTGGATTGTACAGTATTTTAGGTCCATGCTACGCATGGAATTCTAGAAAGGCAATTAGTGCTGAAGCCCTTCTCACAAATTGCACAGCCAAATTTTTGGCTTATGTTGTACAAAATTGGGACCATATTAAAGGAAAAAGGGCTTTGCACAGGAAAAGGATATTTGCACTCAAATCAGAAATACTGAAGTGGTTTAGGAGGGGGGCTGATTTTTTTATGGGGAATAGCAAAAAGGCAAGAGCTTGCTGGGACTTGAACCCTGGCCTCTGGTTGACCAGCCAAGCTCGCTATTATTGGCTACGCAGGCTACCTCCCAAAATATTGATGTTGAGGCTTTGCGACGCCAGATGTCACCCCACGACGCCAAATGTCACTGAGTCGCCACTGAAAGCGACACAAAGTGCTTGAAACATTATTGGGCCCATTAGGTTCATTCCGGTTACTAGGTCACGCTGATAAAACAAAACGTTGAGCCTTCTAGGTCCTCCCAACACACACCAAAAGCACTGTCAGAGAGCTAAGTCAATTCCAAAAAGACTGAGGCCATCAGCTTCTTGAATGGTGCAGCAGCAAATTGGATTTGACTGTTGAAAAACTGACTGTTGAAGTCATCATGTAGTCGAGGCGAGGGTCGGCACTTGTGAATCAGTGAAAATGCAGTGTGCTGAAAACGAGGTCTGGTGCCGCCTGCAATTTCCCAGACTTGTCAGAACACTGAGCCACACTGCCGGCTTGATCATGTCAAGTAGCAACGGAGATTCAATGGCATGGGTTCGCAACCTATAGCAGTGCCTTTCACCATGCGAGCAAAATTGATCAGAAGTGGACAAAACGCAAACAACCCACAACACACATGCACGCACGTGCGCGTTCACATACAGACGCACATTGTGTTCAAACACGTGCATGCGCACCTGCAGGCACACACGCATGTGCAGGTGCACGCACGCGCACACACACACAAATGTGCACTTGCACGCATGCTAATGCATGCACACATGCATGCACATACACACGCACATATACCTGACTATGTGTGTAGACACATATGTATTCACGTGCAGGAACGCATGCACAATGCTCCCCCCCCTTCTCACACACACACACACACACAAACACACACAAAACACACACACACACACACACACACACACGCAAAGACATACACGCAAAGACATACACAAATGTATAAATGTGTGGCGTGCATTTGTGCCACAGATGTTAAACATAAGTTAGGTGAACACTCTGCCCCATTTTTGTTGATTTGTAGGATGACAATGACATGCTCTTAGTTCATCCTGTCTGCCTAATCGCAGGAGTCAGAGGAACAGATGCTCACCCTCGACATGGACATTACTGAAGACACCGACCTCAACAAGTGGGTTTATGCTGTGTGCTTGCTATTAAAATCGATTTTTCTTACCAGCTGCTTTGAGCCTATCACTTTCCACTAAACGCCAGACATGTTTGCTATGGAGCAGGGTGTCTGAAATTGAGCTTCGGTTGGCAAAGCAGCAGATGGAACGTGAGTTTTCCATGCACCAACTGAAGCCTGGAGATCCCCAATACAAGTACGACAAGCAGGTGTGTGTATGTGTGTGTGAGTGTGTTGTATAGAACTGAGCTGCACAGGGGCGTGTTGAGGCAACTGTTGTCCACAGGGCAGAAAACCGTGAGAGCTGGAAATCACAACTCGAAATGAACTGAGGTGTCGATTTCAAAGAGGTTCTCTCAGGATTGTACAAGACGTGACGCTACACCTGCCTCTAGTTGAGCTCGACGTCACTGCTGTCAAAGCCTTGACGGCAAATAGGGTGTCCGTTTTTTGGGGGAAATCAGGGGAAATTCCCTGAAATTTCCTAAAAACCTGGAAAGCCAATTGCATTCTTTGTATATTATGAAGTCTTTTTGCATATTTAAACGCAAAAATGGCACAGCACGATGTCACAGTCTTGTTCAGGGAAATGTCAGACTTTCATTTCTCGGCGCCCCCAAATGGGCAGCAAGTTTCTTAGGTGGCGGTCACACGTAAAATCCCAAAATTGTTTTCCCATGAGGAAAAATATTTTCGCCACATGCCAGAAACAGGTTGGGACCGGCTTTCAGTAATTTTTTCGTTAGGGACCTCCCCCCAAAAAGTTGGAAACTGGTCCCACATGTTCCCGCTGGTCCTAAAACAAACAATCACTTAAAATTATGAATTTTGTGTTGTAGCAGCCAGGGTGGTGATGTTCTCCAAGGATTCTAAGAGAGGCCCTCCCAAGGCTCCTGCCAAGCCTAAACGCAAGCAGAGAGGAGACAAGCAGGAGCAGGCAGGTGGTGCCCAATGCATAGAGGCACCTGTGTCCTGTAGAGGGCTGGGGCTCTCTGATTTTGTGGTAGAGGGCAGCCAGGCTGGGGAGAGCCAGGCTGGCTCTTTGCAAGCGCTTGCGCACGCAGCAGGGGAGCTACACGCGCAGGAGCACCTGCAGCAGGTTGCCAGTATTGCTCCCAGTGGCAGTGCGCGCCCTAGGCGCGCAGCCGCACCCCTGCCAGGGGTGTATGAGGGGCACGATGTGGAGATTGAGGACTCCGCTTCCGAGGAGTACGGGGCAAAGCAACTGCAGCGTGACATGCTAAGTCAGTCCCAGAGCGGTTGTGATGAGGAAGGGCAGCAGGGAGATGAGCTGGCAGGGCAAGGGGGAGAGAGCGAGCAAGCGGAGGGGCAGGGTGAGCACGAGGATGTGGACGGGATGGTGGAGGGGCGTTCAGCAAGAGAAGGGGGTAGCAAAAGCTGCCTTGCAGAGGAGGAGGCAGCTGAAGAAGTAGAGCTCCAGGACATGGAGGACAGGGACCACACACCCAAACAGATGTTGTGAGTAATGTTTGCTATAGTTCTCTTAAGCCTGAATGGTAATGCGTGCATGTAGTGCGACATTGAATGAGTTAATGAAATCCATCGCACTGATCTGAAGTTTTTATAACACATTGCGCAATTTCTACCTATTTGCATTTGCAGGGCTGCCATTGGTAGCGTGAGCGCTGCACACCAAAAGAAGATGATGAACCGGAAGGAGGGGGAGAAGCTAAGAGCGTGCCATCAACTGTTTGGTTTAAGCCAGCTTTTGAGCAGCTCATCGTGCTCTCTGGAGATGCATACTGGCTGGCAGAAGTGTCGACATGGCCCAATCAAGGAAGTCTGTCCTCTGTTTAGGCATTAGCTGTGGCATCATGGCCAGCCAAGCAACAAGAATTACGGCATACAACATTTGGGGAGCTAAAGCAAAACCCTGGTATAGGGGTAAAAAATGTGAAAATTATTTTGTTCAATTTGCGTGTGACCGCTGGGAAATATTTTTGGTCTCTGAGCGAAAATATTTTCATCCGAAAATATTTTACGTGTGACCCAGGAGGCGCCAAAAAAAAGTAATGGACGTCAACCCTATTTTTTGGTTTGGGGGCCCTTGACACCCCCCCCCCCCCCTTACCCATCACCCAGTGCCCCCACCCGGACAAAAAGGGTACCAATCTGCTCCTTTTTCAAATAGGCATCCATCTGCATACTCATCAAGACCTGAAACTAAAGTGTTGCAGAGTATGGGGCAAAAAACGAGATACAGACGCCCATGCACACGTGACCTACTAGGCACCCATAACTGGCTTGCACAGTCCCACATTGCTTCCATTTCTTCAGAATTCCACTGGATGTCTCATGCTGGCACAATCCTGTAAGTTTGGGGTAGATTGCTGCTTCATCGGCTTGAATCGCCCCGCGGCCTGCACCCGAGCACGTGTGCCTCTGACTTTTGGACATGTCCGCAGACCCCCCCCCCTAACCCAATTTGCTAAAAAAAAGGTGCCAATCGACTGGGCTTGAGCTGAGGATTCCGATTATAAAATAAAAAAATGCGTTTGATAGTTGATGTCCAAAAGTTACAAAAACTGGCGCCTCCTGTGTGACCGCTAATTTTATTCCTAAAAGCTAAAAGTGAAAATTTTAGGGGAAATTTTTGAGGAAAAAAAGTAGGAAAATTTTTACGTGTGACCGCGGCCTTATTATCATCAAATATTATTAGGAATATATGGAACTTATCTTCAACCAATCTGCTGTTCGTATGCCTGTCCAGGCAATGCACTATGAGACATTCTCCAAACACGTCCTGCGTATTTATCAGTCCAGTCTCTTCGCAATAATCTATTAATTGAAAATAAACACCAGGAAAGGTTTTGGCTCAATCCGTGCAAGTTTCAGGAAGCAATTTTCTAACCATAATGCACCAACTAGGGCCTATATTGTCGAACCTCGCCCTTGACGAGGCTCGTTGAGCCTCGCTGGCAGATTTATACACCCTAGTTACCCATGCTTAGTTATAACTTACATACCCCTATCTAGACTAACCTTGTAATTTTGTGTGTAATGCCATTATAAACACCCACAAAAGGTAGAATGTCCGTACTGCCCCGGACTGATAAAAAAAGCAGCACAGAAAGTAGGTATGCTGTTCAAGGACAAATTATAAGTCTTAGCTTGGTTTTTCAGAGATGACACCCAGCAGTATTCCTTTGTAACATCCGGCGTCCGTCTTTCTTTGTTCTGCACACAGATCGAGTTTGGGCCTCCCACGTCAGAAAACGATTGGTAAGCCTGCATGTTTTAGCTTGCAGGCTCATTGTGTCATGCTTATACTAAACAAGCTCCTTGCCTTCATCAGCTTGGTGCTCAAATATTATGGGATACTATTTTTATTTAATCTCAGCCAGGAGCTTATATGCTTGACGCTTGTCACTTGGCTATGGTGCAGGGATACATCCGAAGACAGCGATAATTAGAACTCTGGCAGCCCTGGAGGGCATATTTTCTGGACAAAGAGAATGTTGCAAACAATGTATACATAAGCAATTAGGAATCTTAAACCATGACAATGGAAACGTATTTTTTTCTCGACCACGGAGCCGTTTTGTACCAATCAAACCACACGGCAGGACGACATGAACATAGCAAAGAAATGCAAATGTATGTATTTCTTGGTTATTGGATTAACAAAATGACAAATGTTGGGGAAAAGATGGGGACCTTGTTTCTGTTTTCTCTCTTATTGTTAACTGGAGAGACCGACGGGTCAAGACCCCCAAGTGTTTTGAGCTGCAGCATTGCTTGTATTTCTTAAGTTATACTATTTGATAAAAGGGTCAGTTACTTTGGCTCAAGTATAGCTAGGCAAAGTCACAAATGATGGCGGTAAATGTCTTTTGCATCTTGCAGGAATGAGTACCATATCTTTCGTTGTCCTTTATTCTGGTTGAATGGGAAACGCCCTTTTCAACAAGTTGGATGCAACTGCACAAAAAGGTTTCCAGGAATCACCGGGCTTAAACATCTGCGGATTGACTTGCATGCTGGGAAAAGCATATCGATTTTGAAAGCGGTCAAGGGTTAGTGCAGTCACTCAGAAAATTGGTCCTATGGTTGGGTTTTCCTTGTGTTGTTCATAAAGTAATGCCACTTTCGGCATGGATTAGTAAAGAACACTGTTGAATCAAGTCAAAGTCGACTTTGGTAGTCAACAGCTTGCTCATGCAAAAGATCACAACTAGTGCTCACATAATAACCTTGCAGATGGCGCTGCCAATCCATATTATGAAAGCAAGAGGCATACAATCAAACAAACGCGATATACTTATGATCGATATTTAGTACTGTGTAGACACTTCCCCCACTCAACAAGCAGAAAAGGCACGAAAACAACATCAGCTGCTAACGCCTCGCTTGCTCGGACACCATAAAACACTCCACACCATCCTGCTAGGAGCAACACTGTGACAGCAGGCACCATCTACAGCAGCCACACAAGGAACCCACACCACAGCCTCGGAGTTACTGGTCCAACACACAGCACTCATGGAAAAACTGTCTACATGCGGTCAGATCCACAACAAAAATCATACAGATGAGACGAGACATTCTTGAGTACAACCCCCACAAATATCTGAGCAATACTCTTGGTGGTGTGCAGGCTTCTGCCTCCCAACCATCTGATCCCCAGTGAAAAGCTTCTCTTGTTTTCATTCTCCAGGTGGGATGTTCAACAACTTGTGTGCCTGACGGAATGTTAGGCAGAGAACGTTACCAGACTGGCTTACCAGGCTTACTGACTCGAGTATTAAGGTACTAGTAAGAAGCAGGCAGGTTACTGACCTGGAATGCGAGCCTCTTACTGAGTGGCCTACTAAAATTTAAAAGAATTCAGAAACTGGAGCAGTAAGCCACCTAGCTTACTCGATCAGCATAGTAAGCCAGCAGTAACCCACAGATGTATATGCTGCTATTTTAGTAGAATCTGATAGGCAGTGCTTGCTTATTACTCAGTAACCGAGGTGTTTTTTAATACTTGGATAGCAACCTGGTAAGCCAGCCAGCTAGTAAAAGTAAATGTCTACGCTGGAAAGCACCAGCGTGCATCAAGGGAGTCGATCATTGCTCACGCTAGCCAGAGCCCCACCAAACATCAAAGAAGATAAACAACAGAGACTAATGAGGATCTGGCGGGTTGTCAGCCATCAAGCAATCCGGCTTGCGCCTAGCCCTCCTGAAGCCAGGGCCGCTTTACCTGTAACCACCGCTCTACTAGTAGTACCCCCCCTTCAGATCCCTTATTATCCGCCACTCTACCCCCCCTTCCAGATCCTCTATTATCACTGTTGTCGTTACTGAGGAATTGTATTTTGTGTTTTGTTTTGTGATCTTGTCTACAAGATTTTTATTGCATGGCAGTGTAGGACAGTGGCTAGTTGGTGCACTTTGTGTAAAGGAATGCCCAGGCTTATTAGTACAGGAGTTATGGTGTACTGGTTGTAGATTGTGCCCCCGACTCCAAGAAAAGAAAAACTACGCAAGGGTGATAACACCACAAGCATGGATTAAGGAAACAGAGACGTTGCTGTCGACCCCCGACTCCAAGGAGTATAACATAAAGTGTGATTCTGTTGTTCCTAGAGATGCCTAGGACTCCTCGGAGGCTCCTTGTTCGTAGACGCTGGACAAGCGGTAGATGTTGGTTGTGCGCTTTATCTAATGTCTGTTGCGGGTTTATGTCTGAGCAGGCAAGATGTATGTCTCTGTCCCTCGGGGAGAAATAGTGGGCGAGACAGCTGTCGGATCAATTCACTACTGTTTAACTCGATCACGGAGATGGATTGAAAACTGCTGTGTCTCCTACAATGCTGCTCCCCTGACGCCCTGCTGCTGCTTTGTGCAGCCGGCGAGCTTGTCGTGTGTGTTGTGTATTTGGTGTTTGAGGCTGGCAGGAGCCTGGTGTGGATCGCTTGGTTCTTATCTGCAGCTTCTTTCTGTGCTTGTCTCTGGTCTCTGATCGCCACTGACCTGTATGTCTGAGTGGCGGGCCCTAACCGATTTTTAGCCTGGTAAAGATATATCTGTGGGAGATTTACAGCACAAAACACTTTTGACTAGGAGAAAAAGGCATTAGATTAGGAAATCCTAGGATAAGCAGGCTGGAACACTGTTGATCCAACATACAGAGAACAAACACCGTAAAGACGTTTCTTGTTGCTTGTCTAGGCCTTTAGCTCGCTGTCCTCCTTTCTCGCCTCCCTACTCTTTGGCTCAAAACGTTGAGTGGGACATGCTGGCGCAGCTGCGCTTCTGTAGGGGGGCTCTTTTATTCTCTTGGGCTGTGTTTGGAGTTGGTTCTGGCGCACCAGTAACCATCATGGCTTAGCTGCTTTTTTCCTGGCTACTCTTAGCTTCTCTGGGTTATGTTGAGTGCCTCGCGGATGTAGCTAAACGTGCCCTCAGCCCGTTGCCTTTGTACTCCTTACTAGCCTTGTATCCCTAAACCTTGTTGCTGCGTAGGCACCTACGTTGGAAAAGTCAGGGCTGTTAATTCGATGGGGTTGAATCAACCCAAAGCGTTGATTTCCGTTGATCATTGATTCAAGCGGAAATCAACTGCTGTTCTGGTTGATTCAACTAAACAGTTGATTCAAGCAGTAATTAATGAGAAACGGTTGATTTCTAATTGATTCCTGGTTGATCATTAATTTCAAGCAGATATCAACTGCTGGTTTCTTTGATTCAACCACACAATTAATCCAAGCAGTAATCATGAGAAACGGTTTATTTCTAATTAATTCCTGGTTGATAGTTGATTCAAGCAGCAATCAGCTGCTGGTTTGTTTGATTCAACCAGCAATCTTGATTCCATGGGAGTGGTTGATCTGAGATTGATTTTAAGTTGACCGTTGATTCAAGCAGAAATCATTCAAGCACGTGGTTGATTTAAACTGCAGATCAATTGCAAAACATGGAAAAGAACCCTAGCGTCTTTGCAATCATTCCAAATTAAACAATCAACCAATAACTTGACATCTTAGTATCCGTTCAAATCTGCATGTATGTAGGAAGGAATAAGGCATAAAGCACCATCTTGGAGGCACTTAGCTGCTTAATGTGCCACAATTTGCAAGCACAGAAATACCGAGTACTAAGTAACAAAGTTGGACTTATATCAAGATGTTTCTCAGCACTCAGCACACAAAACTGGCCTCTATAAATGTATGAAGCAGTATGCCTGAGTAAGGCTTGTAGTGCGCTTCGATGATTGCTCCCTTGGCAATTGGCTTGCACGCAACAAGCAAGTACCACGCACGGGCGGTTGGTGACCGTGCAGAAGCACGCATTGTGGCTTGCATCTACATAGCGTGTTTGTTCTTTGGATGTCCAGGTCATCATGCCTGCATGTCAGGTGTGTGTGTGTGTGCGTGTGTGTGTGTGCGTGTGTGCGTGTGTGTTTGTTTTGAGAACAAGCAGCATACCTGCCTTTGGAGGTTGGCACACCCAACTCTAACTCTAACTCCAACTCTCTCTCTCTCTCTCTCCTTCTCTCTCTCTCTCTCTCTCTCTCTCTCTCTCTCTCCGTCTCTCTCTCTCTCTCTCTCTCTCTCTCTCTCTCTCTCTCTCTCTCTCTCTCTCTCTCTCTTTCTCTCTCTCTCTCTCTCTCTCTCTCTCTCTCTCTCTCTCTCTCTCTCTCTCTCTCTCTCTCTCTCTCTCTCTCTCTCTCTCTCTCTCTCTCTCTCTCTCTCTCTCTCTCTCTCTCTCTATGTTTATCCATCCATCCATTGCACGTGCTCTTGCTGTGACAGTAACCAAATTCCAAATTGTATTACACACTTCTTTTGTTTGTGCAGTGGCAAGCATATCTCGAAGCCTCCCATGTGGCTCACCACGTTCAGAGGGGCCACAACCAACGCAGGCTCCCCAGCTCAAATGAACAAGCACCCATGAAGATCTGGTGTAACAACCTGCTGCTGGGCGATATGTTAAGGAAAAGGAGCCACCTTGGTAGTACCGGGTACCGTAAAACTCCTCCATCAAAAGAGTAAGGAAAAGATCAATGGGATCAGGAGAATTGCAGGCTTGACCTGAAACCTGCTCCGTATGAGAGTTGATCATAGTGCTGGAAAGGGCACGTCTGGCATGGACGAGTTTGGCAGCGTAATCAACAGAATGAACATGAAGCTTGGAAGCGAGTTTCTTAACCCTTTGATATTCAAGACCCAGCTCCTTAAAAGGCTCCAGTGTATGATTGTTGTAGATAGTGCCACCCACTCCCAAAGAATGGTGTGGAGGCTAACGGAGGCTCCTTGGAGGATGGAGCAGAGGCCTTTCTGTTGTTCCTGCGCGGCGCTCAGCTGGTTCTGCGGTCTAGTGTCCTCACAGTAATTGATCTTGATGAGGTGAATGTCACGTTGGAGAATGCTGAGATCTTTGGGTCGGTGCTGTCTGGAGAGGTGAATCTGCTGGTGGCTGCTGGCGGTGCTGCTGAAGTGTTCCCATTCTCCCTCAGTTGCCCCCTGCCACCACCTGCCTAAGAACCCACCCCCCTTCATTACTAGTCTGTTGCTTTTTTGTTCTCGCCAAGATGGGAGCAACCAGTACAGCACCCGGGCGGCTGGAGGTAAACCTATTTTTTTCTGGAAAGCGGGGTGGCTGGAAAGAGCCACTTTGGTAGGATCCTCGTTTCAGCTGTATCAGGAATCTGAAATATTGCACAGCCAGCCATTCGCTGCTGCCTATATCATGGGGAGACAAAGCGGGATCCTAGGGAGCCTGGTATGCTGATGGCTTTGAAAATCATGCTGCATGCTAAGTTGTGTCTCTCAGTGATCATATTTCTCATTTGCATGGTTGGCATTTAGAAAGGATATGCAGAGCACTGTCTAGTTGTAACGTCCCAGGCGTGACAGTTACACTAGTTGAGGGCAGAGGGGACAAGTTAGGATAATCAAGCGCTTAAATAATATTGCATGCCTTTGGTTTACAGAGTTCCAGTTCTGCACTCCATGATGATGCACTTGGTTTTGACAGGGACATAGGATGTTGTTGGGTAAGCGTTGCTAGCGGCTCCATTGGTAGTGCCATTTTTGATAAGGGTCTGATAGTATTCATATTAATTAGCTAGGGTACTGGCTTTTCATAGTTTGGTGAGGAGGGGGTGCTTGTGTGTGCTTGCAAGGCGTCATGGTAATTGGATAGGTACCAGAGCCCTGAGGTAGGTGATTGGGCTGTGTTTGGGTGACGTTGTAGAATTTGGTGTTCTTCATATTCTTTTGCAAGCCAGTAATTGCTGTAGAAAGGAATTTCCTTAGGCCAGCTGTTTCAATGGAGATATCCGCAACGTCAGAGTAGATTGTGATTGCTTTTCTAGCAAAAGCGTCAGCATATTTATTGTTTATATACCTGCGTGGGACTTGACTTTGTAAAAATGCCTTCATGCCTGCGCATTCTCTGCCCACACACCTGTGTATGTATATCTGTATGAAGAAGACGCCACTGCTCCTCCTCAAAGCTGGGATCGTTTACTCAGACAGCATTCTTGGTCCTTTGTATTACACGTACGTTAATATGACTAGGCGGATAAATAGGATCAGAGACCAGTGTACAGGGTCTCCTGAGGATCCCCTTTACGTGATAGATGGTATCCCTCTACAAGATGGTACCTCTTAGAATTTAGAATGCTCACACGTTGTCAATTTATTACCAAAACTATGAGATCCAGAAGATAAAGGTTATCAAGACTGCACATCTACTTTGATTGTTGAACAACTTACCGTCTGAACAACCAACCATTGCTTGTCACGTGAGTCGTCACATCCAAGAAAGAGCAAGCGTGACAGCTGTCAGATCAAACTCAACTCATGTACAGAGTGAAAACTGCTGCGCCT
>Ga0307968_1002635_pt1 | contig 14979 bp, 19 predicted proteins | sample OrgLakmetagen650_FD_201834 | JGI IMG/M metagenome (GOLD analysis project Ga0307968, IMG submission 201834) | Saline water microbial communities from Organic Lake, Antarctica - #650 | ecosystem: Environmental > Aquatic > Non-marine Saline and Alkaline > Saline | place: Antarctica: Organic Lake... | reverse complement strand
ACTCACACGCACACACAAACACACACAGACGAGCACACACCTTGTCTGCTGCCCTAGCTGCTGCAGCATCAGCCAAGGACTGCGCTGCTTGCACCGCTGATACACACAAACACACACACAAACACGCACACACAAACACACACAGACGAGCACACACCTTGTCTGCTGCCCTAGCTGCTGCAGCATCAGCCAAGGACTGCGCTGCTTGCACCGCCTCCGCCTCTGCCCTTGCACGTGCCTCTGCCTCCGCTTTAGCTGCAGATGTGGCTGCCTCTGCAATGCACGCGCGTGTGAGTACGTGAGTGTATGACTGTTTGTGAGTGTGTGTGTCCGCTTTTGCAATGCACGCGCGTGTGAGTACGTGGGTGTATGTCTGTTTGTGAGTGTGTGTGTATGCGTGTGTGTGTAAGTATTGCGTGAACGAATGCCCCCGCACTCTGCAATGCAGGCACGTGTGAGTACATGGGTGTATGTCTGTTTGTGAGTGTGTGTGCATGCGTGTGTGAGTATTGCGTGAGCAAATGCCCCGAAACTCAGCACATGCCAATTCAAGCCATCCTCTCTTATCATCAACACAAATTATGTATACACAGGGTTGGCCAGAACCATAAATATACGGTGTATATACCGTTCTGGCCAGCCCTATGTATAAATTTAGAACACCTGCGTTTCCACCCACACCACACTCACACCTGCACCCAATACCCTCACACCCTCACGCATTTGCAATACCTCTATACACCCATCAATCTAAGCCACACCCTCACAGAACAACTTTCCTCAGAACAGCCTCCCTTGTCGAAGATCGCAAAACTGCAATCCTTCCACACGTGCCAATCCAAACCACACCCTCACAGAACAACGTCCCTCAGAACAGCCTGCCTCAATTAAGATCACAAAATAAATTGCAATCCCCTACACGCGTCACACCGAAATCTCACACACCTTCACAGCACCAAATCGCACAGAAAGTCTCTCATGTCCATGTCAGGGTTTCTGTCGGTATCAAATCCATGTCAGGGTTTCTGTCGATATCAAGTCACTATTGTCCATTCTATTGTCCATTCTATTGTTTCCATGTCAGGTTTTCTGTCGGTATCAAATCCATGTCAGGGTTTCTGTCGATATCAAGTCACTATTGTCCATTCTATTGTCCATTCTATTGTTTCCATGTCAGGGTTTATGTTGGTACCAAGTCAACCCCATTCCATGCCAAACTCAACATGCTAACAAGAACCTCCCATCATACATACATACATGGATTCTCTATCAGACAGCGCTCATACGCACAAACAGACACCAACGCACAAAGAGGTACGCACGCGCAAAAAGCACACAAACACATTGCTGTCAACACTCACGCACGCACACAAACACACACACACAAATTAACACACAGCCGGCACGAGGTACAACGCACCTGCTTGTGCCAGGGCGGCTTCTCTGGCTGCCAGCTGGTTTTTCAGCTGCAGCAGCTGCTCTAGTGCTGCAGACAAATGGCCATCACGCTCACGCAACCGCAGCTCCAGGTCTGCCACGTCCTGCACACACGCACACGTACAAAGCCATCAGCAAATGCATGCACACACACACATACAGAAAGATGCCGGCTGCTCTAGTGCTGCAGACGAATGGCCATCACGCTCACGCAACCGCAGCTCCAGGTCTGCCACGTCCTGCACACACGCACACGTACAAAGCCGTCGGCAAATGCATGCACACACACACACAGACAGATGCCGGCTGCTCTAGTGCTGCAGACGAATGGCCATCACGCTCACGCAACCGCAGCTCCAGGTCTGCCACGTCCTGCACACACGCACACGTACAAAGCCATCAGCAAATGCATGCACACACACAGACAGATGCCGGCTGCTCTAGTGCTGCAGACGAATGGCCATCACGCTCACGCAACCGCAGCTCCAGGTCTGCCACGTCCTGCACACACGCACACGTACAAAGCCGTCGGCAAACGCATGCATACACACACAGAAAGATGCCGGCTGCTCTGGAGCTGCAGACGAATGGCCATCACGCTCACGCAACCGCAGCTCCAGATCTGCCACGTCCTGCACACACGCACACGTACAAAGCCGTCGGCAAATGCATGCACACACACAGACAGATGCCGGCTGCTCTAGTGCTGCAGACGAATGGCCATCACGCTCACGCAACCGCAGCTCCAGGTCTGCCACGTCCTGCACACACGCACACGCACAAAGTCGTCGGCAAACGCATGCATACACACAGAAAGATGCCGGCTGCTCTAGTGCTGCAGACAAATGGCCATCACGCTCACGCAACTGCAGCTCCAGGTCTGCCACGTCCTGCACACACACACACGCACACGCACAAAGTCGTTGGCAAACGCATGCGCAGGTCAGGTGCTCTGTGGGGCAAACAGACAAACGGCTGCGGCTCCAGGTCTGCACACATGCAAGCACAAATGCGCTGTTTGTGTGTGTGTGTGCGTGTGTGTGTGAGAGAGATTGATTACCTTCTTAGCCATCCTTCAAATGCAATGTTTGCATGTGTGAGCTGAATTCCTTCTTCGCCATACTTCACAAAGAAGGCTCAATACCTAGAATGTGCAGGCAGTAACGATTCCCAGCCCGGCACAGTTCACTGCACATGCAGGCAGGCACAGTACAGTGCACATGCAGGCAAGAGCAAAGCACACTGCACATGCAGGCAGGCACAGTTCACTGCACATGCAGGCAAGAGCAAAGCACACTGCACATGCAGGCAGGCACAGTGCACCGCACATGCAGGCAAGAGCAAAGCACACTGCACATGCAGGCAGGCACAATTCACTGCACATGCAGGCAAGAGCAAAGCACACTGCACATGCAGGCAGGCACAGTGCACTGCACATGCAGGCAAGAGCAAAGCACACTGCACATGCAGGCAAGAGCAAAGCACACTGCACATGCAGGCAAGAGCAAAGCACATTGCACATGCAGGCAGGCACAGTTCACTGCACACGCAGGCAAGAGCAAAGCACACTGCACATGCAGGCAGGCACAGTTCACTGCACATGCAGGCAAGAGCAAAGCACACTGCACATGCAGGCAAGAGCAAAGCACACTGCACATGCAGGCAGGCACAGTTCACTGCACATGCAGGCAAGAGCAAAGCACACTGCACGTGCAGGCAGGTACAGTACACTGCACATGCAGGCAAGAGCAAAGCACACTGCACATGCAGGCAGGCACAGTTCACTGCACATGCAGGCAAGAGCAAAGCACACTGCACATGCAGGCAGGCACAAATACACTGCACATGCAGGCAAGAGCAAAGCACACTGCACATGCAGGCAGCTAATCAGACCTCGGCCCACCATTCCGGCGTCAGCAAAGAAACAGGGAGAAGCCAACAAGCAGCTGCTATTTGTTCCCTGCACCAATATACAACAAGGAACTATGCACGCATCAGATACCGTGTGTTCCCTGCACAAATATGCAAAAAGAAAGTATGCACGCATCAGATATAAATGGAAGGAACTATGCACGCACCAATATACAAAAAGGAACTATGCACGCATCAGATACCTTGTGTTCCCTGCACAAATATGCAAAAAGGAATTAAGCACGCATCAGATACCATGGAGCTCCTCCACGATGAGCAGCCAAGGAATCTGCAGATTGCCCATTGCCCGATCAATACTGCTTATATATAGGGTTGGCCAGAACCGTGTGTATACGGTGTGTATATGTTTTTTTGGCAGGGAAATCACCAAATATACGGTCATATACGGTGTATATATACGGTTCCGGCCAACCCTGCTTATTAAAAACACAGTCCTCCACGCTGAGTAGACAAGGATCAGGTACCATGGAACGCCTCCACGCTGAATAGGCAAGGATTGTGCAGATTACTTGATCGATACTGCTAGGTAAAGACACATTACAGATAAGTCTGAGAAGCAGAGCACCTGACGGTTGGCCTTGGCACTTTGCCCCTCTAGGAATACAATGGTGCACACAAGCACGCACGCATGCTCACACACACACAGGTACACACACACGCACACACACATACCACCCGCACATACAAGCACAAATGCACACTCAAGTGCACGCACGCACATGAAATTGCGCACGCGCACACACACACATACACGCACACACACACGCACACACACCACGCTCGACACAAGCCGGCGCACCTCTCCCTGCTTTGTTCCAAAAATCCCCAGCTGCCGAGTTGCTTTTGGAGCCTTGCTCTTGCCCCGGGGCGAGGCAGCGGCAGCGGCAGCTGCGGAGCTGCGTAGGTTCTCCAGCTCTGCTTCCATGGCAGCATATGTGGCCTTTTGCTGGGCCAGCTGGGCGGCAGACTCCTGTGTGGATAGACATACGTTGTTGGTGCGTGTGTGCGTGTGTGTATGTGTGTGCGTGTATGTGTGCGTGTATGTTTGTGTGCACGTGTGTGCTTATGTGTGTGTGTATGTATGTGTGTACAATTGTGTGTATTTCTACGTGGGAATGCACTTGCGCTCATATATGTTTGTGTTTGTGTGTACAATTGTGTGTATGGCATGCTTCGAACTCCATGGCAGCGCACGAGTGTGTGTCGGCTGGGCCAGCTCGGCTGCAACCTCCTGCACGGAATTCGCTTTTTTATGACTAAATAGCAACTGGTAAGGTGATCCCACTTTGCTTAGTTAGCAGAAGAGCAATCGACTCAAAACCATAACTAGGTGCACGTCTGAGAGTCACCACAGTAGGTGACAAGTACGGAGAGAGTCAAGTCAACTCAAAAACTGAACTTGAACTGAGTGCACAGCCACCCACTCTCTTTCTCCTTCTCCTTCATTCTTCTATAATTGCTTGATTCGAACCAAAAATAGCCGAAGACAGTGGGCAAGAAGTACAGAGAGAGTCAAGTCAACTCAAAACTGAACTTGAACTACGTGCACAGCTACACCCACAACAGTAGGCGAGAAATACGGAGAGTGTTGCGTCAACTCAGAACTGAACTCGAACAAGGTGCACAGTTACATTCACTCTCCTTCTCTTTTACCTTCATCCAATTCTTCTATAATTGCTTGATCGGACCAAAAGAAGCCGAAGACAATATGTGCGAAGTACGGAGAGCGTCAAGTCAACTCAAAACTAAACTCGACCGAAGTGCACAGCCACCCACTCTCTTTCTCCTTCTCCTTCATTCTTCTATAATTGCTTGGTTCAAACCAAAAGAAGCCGAAGACAGTGGGCAAGAAGTACGGAGGGTATTGCGTCAAATCAAAACTGAACATGAAGTAGGTGCACAGCTACACCCACAACAGAAGTTGCGAGGAGCACGGAGGGTGTTGCGTCAGATCCGAACCAGGACTAGGCTCACTTTCAAAACCCACTGTCCAGCGGACGAGAAGCACGTATGGTGTTGCGTCAACTCAGGGAATGAATACATACACAACCCACAGCACAGTGGGTGCGGAAAACCGAAAATCAACAGTTGAACGTACAGAACAATGGAACAAACACGAAAAATCGACGACAGTGGGTGTGGAAAACCGAAAATCAACAGTGGAACAAACAGAACAGTGGAACAAACACGAAAAATTGACGACAGTGGGTGTGGGAAACCGAGAATCAACAGTTGAACAAACAGAACAGTGGAACAAACACGAAAAATTGACGACAGTGGGTGTGGAAAACCGAAAATCAACAGTTGAACAAACAGAACAATGGAACAAACACGAAAAATTGACGACAGTGGGTGTGGGAAACCGAAAATCAACAGTTGAACAAACAGAACAATGGAACAAACACGAAAAATTGACGACAGTGGGTGTGGAAAATCGAAAATCTACAGTGGAACAAACAGAACAGTGGACGAGGAGTACGGATGTTAACTCATTGCATGCAAGCTAGAAGTGGAAAAATGGCACACAGCCAACACCCACAGCATGGTGGGTATGGAAATTTGAACAGCACAATGCCCAGTGCCTATGCATTATTTGTAGGGTTGGCCAGAACCATATATTTGCACCGTATATGACCATATATTTGGTGAGATCCCTGCCAAAAATACCATATATACACCGTATATGTATGGTCCTGGCCAACCCTAATTATTTGTCGGGCTGCCAAGTCCCCCAAAGGCTGCACCCCAGCAAACATGCTGGTGCTTTGAGTAGCATCCTGCTCTCAATCTTCCTCAAAAAACAGGCGCAATCATCATCCGATGCCATCCAAGGATAATATAGAAAAATATAAATTTAACACACACATTTCACGAAAATGCATTCAAACACACACACACACACACACACACACACAATTCACAAACACACATTCAAATACACACACACTCACACACACACACACACACACACACGCACCATCGCCTTATTGCGCGCATCCTCTGAATTTGCCTCCGCCATCTTTCGCGCCGATCGTGCCTCCACAAGCTGCGCATCCAGCGCACGCACTTTTTCCTCTTTGTCTCGAACGGCAGCAGCAGCTGCAGCAGAGGCCGCCGCTCCTGCGAGCTCTTTTGCTTCTCGCTCTGCTTGGGCCGCCTGAGGTGGTGGACGTGTGTGTGTGTGTATGTGTGTGCTTGTGTGTGCTTGTTTTTGTGAGTTGTGTGTGTATACATGAGTGTGAGTTTATGTGAGTGTTGTGGTATGTGTGCGTATACATGTGTGTGTGTGTATGTGTGTGTGTGTGTGTGGTTGTGTGTGTGTGCGAGCTAGACACATACATGTGCAAAAGATTGAGGCTGGGTAGTTTAGCAAAGTAGTGTCGTTGCTGGGTAGTACGGCAAAGTTTGCTCCTTTCTTTTCAAACTCCTTTGCTCTGTGCATTTTGTCCAACATATCATCTGCACCCTCAGAATAGAACACGCACGCACAAACAATCACACACACACATTCACACGCAATCGCACACACACACATTCACACGCAATCTCACACACACATTCACACACACACAAACTCACGCACGCACACACATGCACATGCACATGCACTCAAGCACTCAGAAACACATACTTGCAATCACAAGCACATGGCACCGCCTGTGGCTTCTCGCAGCAGCGTCTCCTGCTGCTGCACACGCACATACACACATACGAGTGCACACACACACACACATACACACACACAACACACACATACACACATGCACCTGGCGCCGCAGTGCTTCTCGCTGCAGCGTCTCCTGCTGCTGCACACGCACATACACACATACGAGTGCACACACACACATACACACACGCACCTGGCGCCGCAGTGCTTCTCGCTGCAGCGTCTCCTGCTGCTGCACACGTCGCAACAGGGAGGCCTCCCTCTGCGCGGACTCTTGGGCAGCCACACGCGCAGCAGCAGCATGTTTAAGAGCAGCCTCGCGTTGGGATACTTCCTGTGTATGTGTGCGTGTGTACGTGTGTGCGTGTGAACGTGTGTGTGTGTGCGTGTGTACGTGTGTGCGTGTGTACTTGTGTGTGTGTGTGTGTGTGTGTGTGTGGTTGTGCACGCGCGTGTGTGTGATTTGTAATTTTTGGGAGATGCCATGCAAATTGCATCAGCGGCTGAGGGCGGCTTTGCATTGGATGGCTGTCTGTTTGTGTGCACATGTGTGTGTATGTATGTATGTGTGTGTGGCAGAAGAGGACGATGTCTTTTTTGTGCACATATGTGTGTATGTGTGTATGTGTGTGTGGCAGGAGAGGACGATGTCTTTTGTGTGCACATATGTGTGTATGTATGTATGTATGCGTGGCAGAAGAGGACGATGTCTTTTGTGTGCACATATGTGTGTATGTATGTATGTGTGTGTGTGTGGCAGAAGAGGACGATGTCTTTTGTGTGCACATATGTGTGTGTGTATGTATGTATGTGTGTGTGGCAGAAGAGGACGATGTCTTTTGTGTGCACATATGTGTGTGTATGTGTGTATGTATGTATGTGTGTGTGGCAGAAGAGGACGATGTATTTGTGTGTATATGCCCGTGCACAGTGCTTCTTTTTTAGAGACGTATGACGTCTATAGACGTGAAACCCCTACTATTTGGTCGTGGGGGAAAGACGTGAAACCAAGGATTTGGGTCCCGGGGGGTCTCCCGGCAAAAAACGACCAAGGGCACTTCGAGGCCTTCATGGGCCCTTCGAGGGCCAAAAATTAGCCTCAGAAATCGAGATTTTTTATAATTTTTAAAATTTTCTTAAGATGGTTGGTTCGTGTGAAAGAAAGAGAACCAAGCAGGGAGACAGAGCTTTTTCCCCTCTTTATACCTTCCATATATGGAAGGTATAAAGAGGGGAAAAAGCATGGTGAGACCAGAGCCATGCAGTTTGCATGGCTAGAGCGGAAGGATGGGCCTCCCAAGTACACACAGAAGGGTATGCTATTGGAGAGAAAACAGCCTGCGCGCAGCAATTGGCTGCAAGATGGAGGTCTGGGAGAGGACAACCTGTACTACCTCTGCTGCAGCATTTGCAGCACCAAGGTAGCAGCATGCAAGTTTCAAAGCAGGTCCCAAAATTTCAAATCCCATGAGGCAAGCCAGCTGCATCAGCGTGCAGTACTGAAATGGCAAGAGATTCAGGACAAGAGGGGTATGTTGCAAGGTTACCAGGATGCAGCTGCACAGTTCACAGCTCAGCGCCGTGTCGTGCCGGACAAACAGCAAGCCTCAAGACGCGCACAGTAGGCTTACGGACGTATCAGTGTTGGTACATGCTTTGTTTTTGTTGTAGGGCCATGCCTGAAACACTTAATTTACCACGTGCACGAACATTGCTGGGAGGCCTGCGGCCTCCCAGCGGGCTGGGCATGAAAGGGTGTAAGACGTCAAACAAAGGTTTTCAAAATGGCCAAATCTGGCCGTGACGTGAAACGAAGGTTTTCCAAAATCGAAAAAAGAAGCACTGCCGTGCAAGTATGTGGACCCATACATATGACATTATATGCTGAGGATTTTCTGCATACCAAGACACTATGAACACACAGGGTTGGCCAGAACCATATATGTACGGTGTATATACGGTATTGTTGGCGGGGAAATCACCAATTATACGGTCGTATACGGTGTGTATATACAGTTCTGACCAACCCTAGTCATACACGGCGTACATATACGGTCCTGGCCAATCCTACGAATATCCTACGTGTCCAACTCTTTTCATAACTGAAATTTTGAAACGGGTAAGGAAAGCAATCCCACTTTCTCAACATGCTGCCTTTCTCTGCGATCATTCCACTGCCTGCTGCTCCTTGTGTGGCATTCGATACTCCTTACTCGCAACACACAAGCCTCACCCTTTCTGCTGCATGCTGCTGCACCCTGCTTCGACCTCTGCTGCTGCAGAGCCTGCTACGTTCATTACAGCTCATAACTAGGGTTGGCCAGAACCGTATATATACGGTGTGTATATGGTATTTTTGGCAGGGAAATCACCATATATACGGTCATATACGGTGTATATATACGGTTCTGGCCAACCCTACTCATAACTAAGCACCGTACCTGCAACAAACAAGCCTCACCTGTTTTGCTGCTCGCTGCTTCTCTGCAGCTGCCTCTGCCGCCTGCTGCTGCAGAGCCTGCGCGCTCTCCTGTGCTGCCTGCAGCTGCGCATTGCTAGAGGCCAGCTCGGCTTGCAGCTCCAGCATACGCACTCCACTGCCGTCCACCTGTGTGTGTGCGTGCGTGTGTATGTGTGCGTGTGTGTGCGTGTGTGTGTCGGCTTGCAGCTCCAGCATACGCACTCCACTACCGTCCATCTGTGCGTGTGTGTGTGTGTGTGTGTGTGCGTGATTGTGTGTGTGTGTGTGCGTGTCTGTATGTGTATGTGTGTTCAAGTTGAGGTGTAAGCAGTTGCGATGCTGGTCATTGAATAAGCTGGGCATTGAATAAGCTGGTCGTTAAATAAGCTGGTCATTTAATAAGCTGGTCATTGAATAAGCTAATTTTTGAATAAGCTGGGCATGCTACAAGGTTGAAAGCACCGAAATAGGGGGTCAGCTTGGCTCTCACATACACACACACACACGCACGCACACACACACACACACAAAAGAACACACCTCCCCCCCCACACACACACATACGTGCGCACACACACACACACACACACATACAGACACACACACAGTTCAATTCACACGCACCTATAGGAAAACACACACGCACCTGTGCCCGCTGCTCAATGCCCTTGGTCTCAAGCATGCCTTTCAGCTGTGAGATGAGGCTGTCCTGCTCATCTGTGATCTCCTGAAGGTCGGAAACCAGCTCCACCTGCTGCTCAAGCACGGCTATTTTGGAGAGGGCAGCAGCTAGGGCGTCCTCCCGCGTGTAGCTGTTGAATTCCTGTGGAGCAACAAGAAACAGGCGCTTGCGAAAAAGAAGAGGGGATTATCATTATCCTACAATGGCAGCCAAAGGCTGTGCATGAAGGTATGGGGGTTGAAAGGAATGGAAACAGGCTGGGTATGTGCACGCGTGCATTTGTACACGTTGTATATTTGTGTGATTGCTTGTGCGTGTTTGTTTATGTGTGTTGCGCCTATATGCATCCGTGTGTGTGTGTTTGTTTTAAGGGTGTTGCGCCTTATATGCATCTACGTATTTATGCATGCGTGTGCCTGTGTGTGTGCGTGTGTGCGCGTGCGTATGTATGTATGTATGTATGTGAAGTGTGTGTCTATATGAGTGTCAGTCAGTATGTATGTATGTGTGCGCGTATGTGTGCGCGTATGTATGTATGTGTGCGCGTGCGTATGTATGTATGTATGTGAGTGATTGTGTGCGCGCGTATACACAAGTACTTGTGTACATGTGCAAGTACATAAGTGTGCATGGATGTGTGTGTACGTGCGTGTGTGTATTTCTATGTTTGTGAAGCAAGTGTGTGTGTGTGTGTGTGTGTGTGTGTGTGTGTGTGGTGTGTGTGTGTGTGCGTGCGTGCGCGTGTGTGCGTGCACGTTGACCACGGTAGCGCAATAGGGAATAAAAGCTTGCAAGTCCAACCTGGTCGGCTTGTTGCTGCTGTCTTTGTTGCGCATTTGCAACTCCAGCGCTGCGTCCGTGGATTCCTTGGTGCTGCAGACAGACGCGCGTGTAAAATGCACGTGCAGACAAACACACACAGTCAGCGGCATTGGGGTATTCTTGCCTCTGTTGCTACACAGGCAGTGATTGGACACTTATTGTCAAGATTGCCACTTCTCACCCCAAATGGAGGCAGGCAAGTCTCGCCTGCACGCCAGTTTAGTCCTGACCGGCGGGCTGCCCGGACTAAACTGGGGTTTGTATGAAATGATGAAGGCCCCAATGCAGGTTGGAGCCCGCATTGGTGGACCCTTGAACACAGCATCCCCTTACAACATACAGTGGCGCATTAAAAATTGTATTATTTGAATTAGTGGGCAAACCTTATGAAGAATCCTTCAGTAGCAAAGACTAAAACCACACAGCAGTGCTCCACCGAATCCGGGCACGTAAGTAGCGTACTCAAGGAATACAAGCTGCTAGAAGTTTCCTTTGCTGTGGATTTTCGCCATTTAGATTGGAACGTATAATCGCACCTTGCACCTATTTGCCCCTTGCTAATAAATAACAAGGTCCTAATGCTTCATGTGTCTTCATTTCGCAGCAGAGTAAATAATGATGAGAAAGAGGAAATTATGGGGCAGTAGCAGTTAAGGCGCCAAGGACAATGCCAGGTGCGAAGCATTGCGTGGGTTCCTTCCTTGTACGTTCAGTTAGGTTTAAAGATGTACAAATAACCTCCAAAAGCGTGCTGCTGCTCACATCTTGACATTCCCTATCCTCCCAGCCATCGGACTCACGGGACTGGCCACGCTATGTGGTACGATCTGGAGGTGAGTGCATAGAAACAGATCTGTTTCTAGAGAAACACGCCCCTTCACGCACGTGGATGCTTGTCAAAAACAGTATTTCTGACCTACCACATGCATCCTCTTACTCAGGGATCCGCTGCTGGATTACTACTACGAGCAGTCCATCAGTGGTGGCGTGTTTGAGTCGGGAACTGGGGTGTTATTCTTATTTTCGTACAGCCAGGGTTGTTCAATTCATTTTGTTTGGAGCAAGGGTTCGATAAAGTTTGTGAAACTTCTAGAACCCTCAAACTCTTTGAAGCGTTTGATGTGCAATTTTGGGAAACGGGCCCTTGGGCTCCTCCCCCCACCTGCAAATTTTCCCAATTGGTTGTGTATGTTTATTATATAAATAATTTTAGGGGTAAAAAAGGGGCCGGAATGGGACCATGTCACCATTGTAGGCCAGAAAAAGGAGAACCCCGGGGTGCAAGTGCCGTGTTGAACAAAACCTTAGTAGCTCAGAAATGTGCGACAAAATTTAGCTTTAAGGAAACTCCCTGGCCTGATACAGATCACAAATCATGTTTCATATAAATAAATCACATGTTACTTTTACTGCAAGGAAAGAGTGGGACTGAACTGGGGGGGGCTGCTGTCCCTTGCAATTTTGACAGACGCATGCTGTAAAGTTTGATAAACTCTTAAAACTTTGTCGAACTTTGACCAAACTCCGAACGGCGCTTTTCAAATCGTAACATGCGTAAATTTCGCGAACCCGAACTTTTGGCCGAACCTTGAATAGAACAAACCTGGTTTATATTGTTTGCCGGATTAGAGAAGCAGTACGTAGGTGGTCTTTTATTGTTATCAACGAGGAAAGCAGGTGATGCTGTTCGTGAGTTTTAAATGTTGAGACATTGTAAGCTTTTACAAATAGAAATTAATTCCATGCATTGCTTTCAGTGATGCGCCATTCTGCCGTATTTTATTTTCAGACCGTATATGGTATGTTTCAGGTATGGATTAGGAAAGAACACGGTTATTGGTTGCACCATACAATGTTCCACCGAGTCCGATGAAAAAGGGGAGAACACAAAGTAAGAGTCTCAGGCCAAGTTTCAGCAAGAAACGTAAAGCAAAAAAGGGACCTGATCTCAGCCAGAATCAAGGGAAAAATAGGATGTAAATCACTGGTCTTGGCTCAGCTGGAGTGACATGACTCACATCGAGGAAGAAAAGCAGTTCTCGGCCAGATAAGAATCCTAGGAGGTCTGAAAAGTAAAACGCCAGAAGGTAGAATATTGTAGTTTGGTTGAAAGGGCCTGGCATGGCCAGGGTTGCACAATAGTGTACAAGCGCTCGTAGCCTAGCGTATGCTTGCTACGCTGTGCTGCGCTACGGGACACGGAAAATTCGAACAGAGTCAAGTCAATGTTTGTCACCCCAAAACATGGCCAGCTCAATTTGTAATATATCATCTTTATAATCTTGAAGCAAAGGAACGTTATTGACTCATTTTGCACATGTGGCTGCTGTAGCAATGAATAGCCAGAAGCAGTATTGCATATTTCATGTTTTCTATATACCGGTAACGGTAAGACAGACCCTCGTAGCGTATTCGTAGCATAGCTGGAGCGTAGCGTAGCCGTTGCGTATTGTGCAGTCCTGGGCAAGGCTGCTGCACCCATCTAAATATCAGACAGGGTTGCCAGAGCAGGAAGCCAACCAGAATAAATTTTGAATAAAAGAAAAAGGGTGGTTGTGATGACACAGTCGGCATGATTAAAAGAGGGGGTTACGTAGATGCCCGCACCAGGCGACCCCCCACCGCGCAAAACACACGAAAGAAAATTTAGTGTGGGTCAGGGGGGTTGTGTGCCGTGGTACCCACACCTTGACTGTTATTGTTCAAGTTGTATTGCAGTGCATATCTGATTTTTATGAGTGTAGATGGAGTGTTCATTCAGTCTGTGTGTCAGTTTTTTAATTTTATGGTAGTCCAGATTAAGGTCTGCCAGAGGTTTGTCTGTGTAGTCTTTGTAGATAGTCCCCATAGCTCCAACGAGGATAACGTGAAGCTTGACTTCCATAAATCCCTGATTATGTAGGTTGGAGATAAGCACGCTGTATGTGCTGTGCTTTTGCTTTTTCAATTGAAGATCAGGCCTAGTGTCAGTTTCTTGTCTTTAGCAAGCTGCTACGTTAGCGTTCTTTTTCTTTTCTTCCTTTTTCCCTCTTTTTCTTACGCTTCACCTCCTAAATCCTAGCCTTAGTCTTTGCCTGCGTGTTTAAACATAGGAGGTCAAAAAATGACCTTTTGGGCACCTTCTTGGCTGATTTTCTCTAAGGGAATGGCTGGAATTCTGTATCTCACCAACCACTGGATCTTTTCCCCTCATTTTTCTTTCAATGGTGTTATTTTATAGAATAAAGTCGAATGCAATTTTAGTGACATGGTTCAGTGCAGCGGTTGGTCAGATCCAGCACACGGGTGCCTGATAAGTAGGGTTCACGCCGCAGCCAATTAGGCATAAAGGCCCACGTTTGCTACAATGATACTCAACAGCCCTGCTGCTATTTGGATCTAAGTTTGACTGTAGCAAACGTGGGCCCGCATACTCTGTAAACATTTGGAAAACACCCCCATTTGGGGGGTCAGTCGTTCCCCTCTGAAATATTCCCTCTCCTGTCCAATGTTTAGCCGCAGAAATCGCAGGTCTGCTTCAAGACCCCCAAGCACGCATTTTAACTCCTCAAGCAAGCCAACGTTCATTATAATCTTACTCCCGTATCCTACCCAACACATCAGTGCAGCACTGCAACAGTGGGCCATGGTTTCAGAAGGAGAATGGCATGTGCTCTGGACTTTGAACCTGGATATTCCTCATACTGGAGCGGAGGACACTGTGACATTTTTGGTGCCAACTATAATGCCTTTGTCACCAAGTTTACAGGTTCCTCGGCTTGTCACCCAAATTATGATGACACAAAGTTGCTCAAGTGCGTGTAACACTCCCTACGATCCGCAATGTGTAGCGAGCTACCTACCGCCACCTTGGTGGTAGCCGTGTAGCCGTGGCAGCCACAACCAGGGCCCGGCTGTAGCTTGCGACCTGCTCCTGGCGAGTTAGGCACCGGCTCCCTTCGCGGCCAGGCATGCCCTGGCTCACGGTTTCAATTGGCA
>Ga0307968_1002634_pt1 | contig 14984 bp, 20 predicted proteins | sample OrgLakmetagen650_FD_201834 | JGI IMG/M metagenome (GOLD analysis project Ga0307968, IMG submission 201834) | Saline water microbial communities from Organic Lake, Antarctica - #650 | ecosystem: Environmental > Aquatic > Non-marine Saline and Alkaline > Saline | place: Antarctica: Organic Lake... | reverse complement strand
GTGTGTTTGTGTGTTTGTTTGTGTGTGTGTGTTTGTGTGTGTGTGTGTGTTGCATGTACCTCAAAAATTACAATGGAGTATTGGGAGAGCGGTGTTGCCTGTTCTGGCTCCATTCTCGTTCGAAGTATGCAATCTCATGACCCGTTTTCGTTTTCATTGGTGCGAAACCATGATTCGAGAGTGAAATATATGCTTTATTTTAAAACTTGTTTCATGTATCAAAACTGGGCTTTGTGGAAAAATTGACCGATTAACCAGGTTTTACAATGGCTTTGTTTATAATCCATCTCCGTTTTTTTAGATGGATGTAGAAGAGCAATTTGGCTCACGATTTTGGCCGCGATAAATTTCATGTCACCCATTAGTTAATTGTTTATAAAGAATGCGGCATGACAGGAATAGGCCTTATGACCTCAGGATCTGTGACAAATGTGACGGCACTCTTTTCAGGATGAGGGCAGCATTTTGCTGGACTGCCCGCATGAACATCTTATTAGCCTTCGCACACAGCACCGCCAGCTGGTCTTCCCAAAGAAAGAAAAACTACGCAGGCAGTGCTGAAAACCACCGCCCACAATTAAGGAAAAGGGGCCACTTTGGTACCGTAAAGCTCCTGGAAAGGAAAAATCAATGGGGATCAAGAGTGTTGCAGGCTTGGCCTGAAACTGGCTTCTGGTGAGAGTTGGTTTATCAGTACTGGAAAGGGCACCCCAGAGGCATACTATCATACTGTACCTTGCCTTAATTGTTTCTTTCTACTATGACTTTTCAAAACATATTTATTAACCCGAATTCCTATCTATATATATGGTGATCACACACAGTTGCTCGCTCCTCATTCCTAATTTGTAAATGACCAGTTCAAAAAATGAAATACTGATGGCACTTATTGATGATATTCGTATTGCCGGCAAATTGGAAGTGTGGATAGTACTGAGAGGTGGTGGGATAAAAGAAGCAGCTCCAGTCGTGGTTTGCCCAGCCATGGATTTCAGTATTAAGCGTGGATTCCAGTAATTAGGTAGGGATGCTCACTTTGTAACCTTGTACGTCCGAACCTGCAAACGTAAAGAGAAGCATCAAGAATTTTTTAGGTACGACATTGCAAGTGAAAACTAAAAATTCTAAAATTCCAGGGCTCAGAGCACATTGTTGAGCCGAACGCTTACCTTTTTAAATAATTCCTTGGCCTCAGCGTTGTTCGCAAAGTGATCCCTCACGGGCTGCAAAATTTGGTTAATTGCACGTGCCAGAGCAGGTTTTAAGTCGCCTGCAAGTAACAGGGGGAAAGAGCAGCAAAATATTGAACTGAACGTGATAGGACAAATAGATACTGCCAAAAGAAACCGACTTTTTGGTGTAGATGACTTATGATTTAAGCTTTTAAATTGTATAGGAAGCCCTTGGGCCTCTCATCAAGTTCCGTCGAATTTCCAACCAAGCATGAAACACACGGTGTTATTTTGTGCGCTATAGCCAGCAATGAACTAAAATCATCATTGATCTGTAACTGACGTAAAAGCCAATATAAGGGCGCATCGCACTTGCACCTTTTCCCGTCAAAGTATTAACATCTCATCACCTGGATGCAAAGCACCACTTGCAAAATCGGCCTCTATCTCCTCCATGCTGGTGAACACTTTGTCTCCGCCGTTTGACTCGGGCCTTTTAATTTCAAGGCTGTTGAACCAGGGCAGAACTATGAGGCGCACGTACTCCAGGCAGGGGTTGCCTTCTACTACCTGCAATGTGGGTGGGATGCTAGCAATGCTGGCCGCTCAATCCTTTTTGGAAACTCCTTTTCCAACAGATGCCTGCTTCGCGTTTCCAAGTGCCTTGTGCACTCCTCTGTGGCAGCTGACCGCGCTTTATATATATGGCAACCACATGACACAAAAGTATATGTTACATACCGTGCACAAAGTATATCACTGCCCCTAATTATTGTTTTATGGTGGGGGCGGTGACAGATTACTCGTGAAACAATGGTAAATATATATGTATTTCTAGAGGGAGCGGCTCAGGTTTCAGACGGTAGTGAAAAATATGTTTTGTTCCAAGTGACGACCGGTGAGGATGCCCCCTCCCGCCTGCCCCTTCCCCCCCATACCCCGTCCGCCTGCAGCAGGCAAGAGCGGACTGGGCTGAGCGAGAGGCAAAGGAGTGCAAGAACAAGAGGCAGCCATGCAGAACTCACAGACCTTGGTTTGCCCCCACATGGTTGTACAGTTGGCATTGCATTGGCACTGCATTCTGTAATTACGCAACAAATGAAGTTGAGACAGGGATGCAAGCATGCTCTCATGCAGCAGCAATGCAGCAGCAGAAATGCACAGGTGCACACACACACACACACACATGCACAGGCGCACACACGCACAGGCGCACACGCGCACAGACACACACACACACGCACACATGCACAGGCGCACACACGCACACAAACACACACACATACACACACATACACACACACACGCTCTCGCCACTCATGACTTGCAGCGACCCAAAACATTATTTTCATTAACCCCGCACAACCCCGCAGGGTGAATATAAACTTATACTCAAGCTTGCCAGTTGCAGTCACTCCACTGGGTCAAAAACAATACTTATGCAGGGTAATAAAAAAAAGGTACGATAATGAGCAACTGCTTGCTAGGCCGTCACAGGTAATCTGACGACTTGCCTTGGGTGGACAGTAAGCTTTCTTTATCTTCGTGCTCACTTCCTGCTCTGTGTCCTCCATGAAAATTGCGCTGTTGGGATCACTTTTACTCATCTTTTCCTGGCCTTCTAACAATCCAGGCATCATCCTGGGAGTAGCAGGGACGCGTACACTTGAAAGTTGTAGTTTACTTTAAAGTGATACATGCAGGAGAAGAACTATAATAAGAGCGATAGATTTTAAAATCAAGCAAGACAATCGTGCTCACACAATTAGCACAACGGCTAAACACCTTTTCAATCTCAAGGGGGCACAGGTCCTGCTGGCACAGTGCATAAATACATTTACATTCACACACGCAGTACCTGTGGGAGAGAACGATGGGCTTGTTCTTCTTTTTAATATCATCGCAGTATTCTCGTGCAAGCATATTCACCTGCGTGTGGAAGGGAGGAGATGCTGCAAGCATGTGCAGTCGTTCCAAGAACTGGCATACGAATCAAATTTAAATCAATGACGACTTTTAACAGCAACAGGTCTCTGTCACTCTGCGCGTCGGTGCAAGCATCTTCCATGGATTGAAAAAAAGATCCTAAAAACAGCCACCAGGACAGAAATTCCTCAATAGGCTGCTTCTTTTTCAAACACACACACACACACACACACACACACACACACACACACAGCACCCACCACGCACCTTGCGCTGATCCATGCCCAGCTGGCAGATGTCGGCCTTGAGGAAGAACACATCGGCGCATTGCATGCAGGGGTAGAAAATCTGTGCAGCACTCAAATCCTCGGTCTCTGATCTTCCCATGATTTGTGAACACCTGGAATCAGCAAGGAGAGAGGAGGTGCAGGAGCTTTCTGTGTGTGTTTGTGTGTGTGTGTGTGTGTGTGTGTGAGAGAGAGAGAGAGAGAGAGAGAGAGAGAGAGAGAGAGAGAGAGAGAGAGAGGTAAAGTGTTTACGCAGACTATTTTACAGCCTGTAGTTTCTTTCTGTGAGTGTGGATGTGCTTGCAAATAGCATAGATTGTGGGCTAATAGTGCCGCTTGAGAACGCTGGTGCTCTCATACCAAAACCCCCTCTAATTTGTCCGTTTGAGCACGGCTTTTGTGCTTATCCCTTTGGAAGTGACTGTGTGGCAGGCCACACCTGAGCACACGCTTGAGATTATTCTTGCGAGCAATGTCCATGACTAGCGTCCAGTACTCGTCCGGCCTTTTGTTGATCTCTTCACTGCTGCTCAGGAACTCCACGTTGGTGAGATCCATGCCAGCTGCCTTCCACACCTGCGCATATGACAGGCAGGGAGAGCGACACTGCTTCAGGCTCAAGCCGGAGCAAGCAGAGGCACGAAGGAAGATGCATGAGCTGCTCGGGAAGCCGGAGGGCACCCCTCCACAATGCGCACGCTTGCACGCCCTCTCTCCCCCTCTTTTCCCCTCTCACCTCCACCATGTACTTGCCCACGGTCTGAATCTTCTTCAGGTCCCCCCCCATCTTGTTGTTGAGCTGGGCAAACCAGTCAGCCACCCAGAATTTGAAGGTGCAGCCTGCCTTGGTGAGCCGATTGACGTTAATGGCCTTCATGACGCCCTGCGCGATGTGCATCCGCCCGGACGGCTCAAAGCCGTCGTACGCCACGGGGTGCGGCCTGTGCTTGAGCAGGTTGCGCAGCTCGGCGTCGCTAATGCACTCCTCGGCCACAACGCGGCACAGCTGAAACCTCTCCTCTAGGGACAGGCCTGAGGGGTGGGCTGGGCCATCATCTGCTGCTGCTGATGATGATGATTCCTGTGCCTGTGCTGCTGGGGGAGGAGGAGTGGGCAAGCCCTGCAAGTTCAGCTTTTGATCTACGCCCTCTGCCAAAGCAGCCGCGCTGTCTGCCATGGCGTGTGCGCTGCTGCTGCTTCCGCTACTGAAGGGAAGGAGGCTGGTGTGTGTGAGTCCCACGGAGATAGAGGCTGGCAAAGCTTGCACCAGGCCCAGCTGGCAACGCGTGAAGGCGCCCAGACGCACCAGGCCAGCAGAGAGCAACGTAGTGTCTGTATAAAGCTGTCTGTATAAAGCTGGAGAACAAGTATTGCTTATTCTTTATTTTCAATTCCTGCTCTTTCACACACGCAAATAAAAGGACTGTAGAGATAGGAAACAATGGACTTGTTTGAGTCTCTTGGGCTGGGGCCTAAGCCTCCTGAAGATAACGCGGTATTCTATGAGGTGTACCCAGAAAAGCAGCCTGCAGGTACGCCTCATACATTGCATCTGGATGTACAAACACGCACGCACACGCGCACACACACACGCACACACACACACACACACACACACATACACACACATACACACACACATACACACACGCGCGCGTGCACACACACACACACACACACACACACACACACACACAAACACACATACACATACACACACACACACATACACACACATACACACACACACACACACGCACACATACACACATGTACACGCACCCACATACGCACCTTCTTACTATCTTTGAACGAGCTTGCTATTCTTGCACTTTCGCGTTCATGCTTGCCTTCCCTTGCTCATATGCAGAGGAGGCAGAGCTGCTGGCGTTGCGAGCCTGCTGCATGCAATACACGCGACCTCTGCTTCAAAATTACATCTGGCAAAAGGAGTCCTTCGAGCTCACCCCCAGCACCAACAAGGCGCAGCCGTGGGCCAAAACGTATGGGCAGCAGCCAAAGAGGAGAGGCGCCACCAGCAAAGTCCCCAAGGACATGGATCCATCCGTGAATGGTAGCAGCCAGCAGCAGCAGCAGCAGCCAACATGTTTGTGGGGTTCCTTGTGCTGGGGGGAGAACGTGGAGGATGAGTGGTTTGTGGTCTACCTGTTACTGGAGATGACGAAGCACATCCAGGGGCTGTCAGCCAGGGTGAGTTGACCGCACTGCATGTGGTAGAGATGGAACAGGCGAATGCACACAGTGTGACGCCTGTAGCTGAAAGGTGACTAGACGTCCGAGCAGCAGTGTCCCACGATCAAGGGCACAGCCTGACACCTGCACTGCATCGTAAATCATAAATGAAATTGTGTACCTATATACACAAACATGTACACAAACGCACTGACGCATGTACACACTCACGTACATACGCAATCGTGCCCTTACATACACACACTCATGCTCGTACTCACGCACATACACACACTCATGCACGCAGGCAAGGGGCAAAGACGGCAAGTTCTTGCTTATTGAGGCCACTCACACGCATACACACATACACACCCTTACACACAAAAGCACATCCGCACATATACACATGCACACATACACACACGCGCGCAAATATACACACACACACGCGCGCAAACACATGTACACGCAGGCGTGGGACAACGACGGCGAGTTCTTGCTCATCGAGGCTGCTTATGCGCTGCCAAAGTGGCTCAAGCCAGAATCTGCTGCAAACCGTGTGTGGCTGAAGGAGGGGCAGCTGCACATCGTGCCCCTTCCCAGCTCAAAGCACCCCTCCCTGCCCTCCATCCCTTCCACTATGCAAGCCCTGCAGGTGGGCCAAGCTCTCAGTTCAATCGAGTGGCCTGTCACGACTGCTGCCTGTTTTTAAGGCGTTAAGAAGTGTAGGTTCAGTTGGCTGCTGTTATTCTACATTATCTTTGAGGGGCAGAGTTGTCAATTTTATCAGTACTTCTAATTGCGCTGCTTTTGGTGGGGGGTGCGTGCACGCACGTGGTTAGTACATGTGTGCAATTGCTACCCTACCGTACCGTACCTTTCCGGATCCATCCCGGTGCCTAAAATTCATAAATAATAAACGTAACCCCTGGTAACCCTGGAGCCTCAAAATAAATATTGTAGCCATTCCCGCACGAATCCCGGTGGGCATGTACCCCAGGCAGTGTGTGTGCGTGTGTGAGCATGCGTGCACATGCGCGTGTGTGTGTACGCATGTGTGTCGTACTGTGTGTGTATGTGTGTGTGTGTGTGTGTGTGGTGCTGGGGCAGGTGCTCCAGGTGCTGGGGCGCATGTGTGTCATGCTGCAGGTGCTGGGGCTACTGCAGGTTCTGGGGCAGGTGCTAGGGCTGGTGCTGCAGGTGCTGGGGCTGGGGCTGGGGCTGGGGCGGGGCATTCTCCGCTCATCACCCACACAACTTTATTTTCGCCAATCCCGGGCAACCCCGGAGCCTCAAAATAAATATACCTATATTAAACGATACCGTAACCACCCCGGAGGGCAAAACACGTTATTTACCCAGGATGATATCGGAAAGGTACGGTATGTGAATCACAGTCACAGTGGGTAGAGGGAGAGGAAGCTGAGAGGATAAGGTAAAAGATACAGATACCCCCGTTATTGCCAATAGCCCTAAAGTGGCCTACTGCGTACCATAAAGCAGGAGGTGTCGCTTGGCATTATGCACTTAGAAGTTATAATTGTGCACGTATTGTCTGTCGTGAAGGTTGTGTACTCAAGGTCTGTCACTTTGCACGTGCAGAAGGAGGCAATCGACTCGGTACCAATGGTTCCTTTCAACACAAGACTTGTGCACATACATATGTCTGTTGTGAAGGTTGTGTACTCAGGGTCTGTCACTTTGCACACGCAGATCGTGGCAATCGACTCAGTACCAACGGTTCCTTTCAACACAAGACTTGTGCACATACATGTCTGTTGTGAAGGTTGTGTGCTCAGGGTCTGTCACTTTGCACACGCAGATCGTGGCATGCGACTCAGTACCAATGGTTCCTTTCAACACAAGACTTGTGCACATACATATGTCTGTTGTGAAGGTTGTGTACTCAGGGTCTGTCACTTTGCACACGCAGATCGTGGCATGCGACTCTGTTCCCACCAGGTCCCCAAAGGCCCATGCTGCCGTGACCGCCCGGATGGAGGGCTATCCAGGTGGGGTGCGCTGACGGTGCTTGAATGCTTTGGGTCCCAACCCTAACCGCACGTGGTACGTTCAGACACCTATCGTGTAGAGTTGGCCCAAACCAAATTGTATATGTATATGTCTATAGGATTTGCATACACCGACTGTAAATGCTTGCAAAACAACCGTGCGTGCGCTTATTTCCCTTTTACTGGATAAGTATGAGTAGAAGAACAACATTTGTCGTGTTGCTGCCAACTCTTACTGGGTGGAAGGTTGTTTTAGCAGGATTAAGTTGCCATGAAAGAATGGCAGTGGCGTGTATCGCTAGTGCATTCAACTGCCACAATTTTTTGATCCAGGTGGGGATAGGATCAATTTTGCGTAAGGCTTGGGGGTCAAGGCGCTTTTCCTGTAATTTTGAAGCTTTAGTTACTGCGCATTTCACCTACAATGCAACGCTATCTGTTGGGAGCTAATCACACTCTTTTTTTAAAGATAGACACTTAAGCTGTGTTTATCTTACATTACATCACATCATACATACATACTACGTTGTGCATTATACAGTGTGCAGTTACATCACCCTAGCACAAGCACGCAAATGTTACCACCGCCGTGTACCGTGCACTGAAGTCAGCACCAATAGCCCGTGGTGTGTGCTACGTTTTTGCTGTCCATCCTAAGATCTCCCTAAGTGCCTACCAGCAAACTGACAGATACCAATCACTGTAACAAGCAGTACCTTGAATTACCAACGGCGTCGCCGATCGTCGCTGTCTTAGTCGCTAATTGACCAACAACTGATAATGTAACTGAATGCAAGCACCCCTCTACCCACTCCGCAGGTAAAGCCCTGGAGACTGGGTTCCATTGCTCAACAATGAATTGTACACACGTCTAGGGATAACCAGAACCGTATATATACACTGTATGTGACCGTATATTTGATTATTTCCCTGTCAATGATACTGTATATACACCGTATATATATGGTTCTGGCCAACGCTATACACGCCTCGTGCCTACTCTGACTGCAACGCTTTTTGTTTGTCACATCTAAGTACGCACAACCTGAATCACGTGTCTGCAGGCAAAGCCCTGGAGGCTGGGTGCCATCGCTCCAAGGTCATCATGCCTATACAGCTAGCAGCAGCTCTTAAAGCTAAGCCACAGCTCGTGTCTAGCGCGGTTGATGCGTTTTACTTCAGGCAAGGCATACCACCATGCACCTGCAGCAGCCCTTGTTCTGTCCCTGTGTGTGTCTTCTTTTGCACTTATTTGCATCCTCATATTCCCCTTTGCGTTTTCGTTTTGCCTTTGCGGTTGAGGAGCTTGATGGCACTCGGTACTTGAGAGCTCCTTTTCCTGAAATAATGTGGGGAGTATTCTCTTCTGCCTGCATAGTGTAATATTTTGGTTCTGCGTCCTGAGCCTAATGTTCCTGACCCCCCCTCCTTTTGCCCTGATTCACTTTCAGGACGAGCCTCTTCTTCTTGCTGACTAAGATTTCCCAATCCCTTGCAAATTCAACAGCATCGCAAAGGGTGCTTGCACGATTTTCAAGCTCTCAAGCACCCTTCTCAACAACACCCACACATGCACGCCAACTCCTTGCAAACACACACACACACATACACACACACACACAAAATGCAGGGATGGTGATGACATGAAGGCAGCTGCGCGCATGCACCACTTCCCGCCCTCTGAGCCACGCACCACCGTGCTTGTGACCAGCAACAGGTGCCAGTACGCGCAGTTGGCACAGCAACCGTTTGCGCCGCCGCGCGGCTGGAGGCTGCCACCTCCCAACCACCCCGACCTTCCACGGGCTGAGCAGGGGCTGAAGATCACTGCAGGGTTTGAAATCTTGATGGCGAGGTAACGTGCACGGCGGGTGCTAGGGATTGATGATCGTGGGTGAGGGTCACCGCGTGCTTTGAGGACCTCTTGTTTGCAGGCTTGTGGTTTGGACTGATGTCAGGAAGAAGTATTGCTGATGTGGTTTGTGGTTTGGACTGATGTCAGGGACTGATGTGCCATGTGGTTCGGACTGATGTCAGGGAGAAGTATTGCTGATGTCCAGGAACCATTGCTGTACTCGTAGTACTGGTGTATTTGAAAGAGGGTATCAGCAGATGGGCCGGAGAGGGACAAGGCGGTCTTTACGTCTGGTTGCTTAGGCACCAGGCAGCTGCTTCGTGTGCGCATGGACAGCGCAAGCTTAGCGACTGTGATAATTCAACCTTTTTTATCCGGGGGATGGTTCAGGAAAATGCAAACGACTTTTTAGTACAGCATTTTTGTGCAGCCCCGGGACGAGAAAATCTTTAGGGTTGGCCAGAGCCAAGCTGACATGGTTCACGAACAGAACTTATAGCAGGGATATCCAAATATACAGTCGCGTATGATGCTCATACATAGCTCTTGCTAACCCTACTAGACGTGTCTAGTATACACCGCCACAGACCCCAAAAGTGTTACTATCAGTGCCCATTTTAAAACGCCTGTATGCAACGTAGCCACGCTTTTCCCCTGGGGTGTCTATTTCAATGTTGGCAGCTCACTCTCCGGCCTTCTCCCCTGGGTTGTTCATTGTTACGTTGGCTGCTCACTCTTCATGCTCTTTCCCTGGAATGTTTATTATGAGAACTGGCTGCTCAATCTCGGCACCCATTCCAAAAGGCGTTCCACACCTTGTGATTAAATTAGCCCTTTCTTGTCTGCTTTCAGAACGACAGCCTAGCACGCTGTTTGTCCAATTGCCCGACCCTTCAGCAGAGCCCCACTCATTTCTGGTTCCCAACCCGCAGGTCTGCGCGCCTCTCCAAAATGGCAGCGTCTGTAGCTGCCCCGCCATACCCACACCAGCAGCACCAGCAGCAGCAGCAGCAGCAGCCGCATCAGCAAGAGGAGCAGCAGCCCGTTGCCTCCCCTGCCCCCTCAGCTGCACAGCTGCAGTGCCACCCAGGATGGGGACTGTATAAGAGCAATCTAGACAGGCTGGGCTACTTTCAAGGGGAATTGCCAGGCTCCAAGAGGTGAGAGCTATCGTGGGACGAGTATATATAGGACATAGGTGTTAAAGGACCGTTTAGTGGTTTAATCACCACCACCCACGTAAGGAAACATGAAATAATGGGCGGTGATATGCTTTTTGTACGCTATATGCTATATGTTAGACAAGTCTGTGCTTTGAAACGGTATGCTCGGTGTACACAACCTCCGGATACCTGAGAGACATACAATTCCAGAGGTGCTCACCTGACCACCGTTGGCGGAGTACCCAAAAAGTTGTGTGCATGTGGTATTGGGGCATGTGGTATTAGTCAGGTGGTATTGGTTGGGGCATTGGTTGGGTGGTATTGGTTGGTATTGTGGGCATGTGGTGTTGGGTGCATGTGGTCTGTGCATTGTGTGCACGTACTTGGTGGCAGGTTAAGACGTGCTGTGTCGTGGAGTGGGATGGGATGCACCCTTGAGGTCTCAGATGTATCTGTGTTTTAGGCATGTTCCTGGTTTCCTCGTGATTAGCTCGTATACAAAGACAGGGTAAGACGTGCTCTATTATGGAACAAGGTAGACTCCATTTTGGGCACTCACACCGAAAAGTCAATATATGGTCGCTAATCTTGATGACGTACTTATTGCGGAAAGGCTCTCTCGCTGGGCTCAGCCTGCAGGGGCTCAGCCTGCGTGTAAAGCACACCAGGCTCAGCCTACACGTCCGGCACATCGGGCTCAGCCTGCATGGGCTCAGCCTGCATGTAAGGCACATACCGACATGATTGTGACAATGCATGGTTGCAATATCCAGCCCAACCTGTCCCTGTGTGGGAGAATGAATCGGTTGTGGGATGAGATTGATCAAAGCCAGGGTGCAGGAGAACTTATTTGCATCTCTTCTGTGATTATTTTGGGGGGGTATTTACACAAACTGGTGAGCACGCGCTTGCTCGAAATCGTGAGGGGTGAAGGAGCTCCTTGCATGGACAGGCAGCAGCAACCTGAGCTCACCCTTTTTTAATTGGAAGGAAAGAATGGTGCTGTGCTTGTCAGGCCTTTTTCTCGCCTTTCAGGTGCACTCTGCTCATCAAGCTCGTTGCATCCCAGTGCATAATAAGACTTCATCGACACTTGCCTATTTCTAGTATACAAAAATGAGCTCCAGCCACGGCCCTGTCAACCTTTGCTTATAAGATACGACGCATCCTGGCAACTTAGCTGCAGTACACACAGCACTTTCCTCATGAGTTCCTGATGCAGACGAAAGGCACTGCTGCTGTTTCTCCTCTTCCTGCATCGCTTGCTTGGTGTCCCACCTTTACTATGGTGCAGGTACAACGAGCTCCTAGCCACAGCCACCTCAGATTTTGTGTCCAGCCCCATGTTTGCGCGTGGTACGGCTACTGCTCTTGGGCCGGCAGAGGAGCTGCAGCAGCTCCTGGAGGGTGCAGGGGGCTGTTGTGCGGAGGTGTGCTGGTGTGTGGGTGTGGGTGTGAATGTGAGTGTGGATTTGGGTGTGGGTGTGGGTGTGGGTGTGGGTGTGGGTGTGGGTGTGGGTGTGGATTTGGGTGTGGGTGTGGATGTGGGTGTGGGTGTGGGTCTGGGTGCAGGTGCGGGTGCGGGTGCGGGTATGGATGTGGGTGTGGACCCAAGTTAGGGTTAGGTTTGGTTGTGGGTATCACTACCTGACTAGCTTTCTCCCCGATCCATAGTAGTTCATTACAGCAATTCCACCTCTCACATGACACCTACACCAAATTTCAGATAAGCTGTTGGCGACTCCCACTTGCAGGATGAACAGCAGCAGCAGCAGGACGAGCATGAGGACAGTGATGGCTGGATGGAGGCTCAGGGCGTGGTCGTCGAGCAAGAGCTTGCAAAGCGTCAGGCGGAGATGGAGGGGGGACCGCAGGGCCACACAAAGGCAAAGAGCGGCAAGTCTAAGGGCAAGAAGGGAGCAGAAGGGTGCGTGCAGGCATCATAAGAACAGCGTTTTGTTGTCCTGTTGCATGCCTCTCTCTCTCTCTTCTTGTTCCTCCTCTCTTCTTCCTCTCTTCTTCTTCTTCTTCTTCCTCTTCCTCTTGTTTCATCATTACTTCAAAATTCCTCTGTCCACTTTATACATTTGTTCGTGTGTATGATGCAATGAAAACCGAGGCATGTACAGCTCAATCGGTGCAAACTACTTCACTACACTAGCGTCCTTAAATTGACCAGGCTCTGACGTCACAATTGGTGCAATCAAAGCACTCACTAGTTGTAGCCAACAATTAAGCTGTCTGCTGGCAGCGATTTTTTCCTGCATGCTTGCCAGGATTTTCATCCAATCGTTGCAAAGCAGCAGTTATGTGTCTACCACATATATTGCTGAATGTTGGTGCAATTCTAAGGAACTGATCCTCATGACTTTTGCGTCTTAAGTCCTGCTATGTTCTTTCTCTTTCCTACACACACACACACACACACACTCTCACACACTCTCACACACACACACACACACGCGCGCAAGCAAGCAAGCAAGCAAGCACCGACTTACAAGTGCACACATACACACACTGCACACCCACACACACCACCCTTGGGTATGTTGGTAATGTTATGGTGCCATGCAGGCCTGCTGCAGGAGAGGCAGATGCAGGAATTGACGCAGCTGAGGTGGCTGAGCGCATCAGGGGCTTTGTTGACGCCATGTCTGGGCTGGAGGGTGCAGAGGTGCGTGTGACATTGTGTTCCTTATGACAGAGGTGCACTTTACATTGTTTCTCTTGTTGTTTTTTACGGCAGAGGTGCACTTTACATGGGCTCTCTTGTTTGTTTTCTTACGGTAGAGGTGCATTTCACATTGTGTCTCTTGTTGTTCCTTACGGCAGAGGTGCACTTTATGTTGGCTCTCTTTTTTGTTTTCTTACGGTAAAGGTGCATTTCACATTGTGTCTCTTGTCGTGCACTCGGTCAACAAGTCTTATGGTTGGTGCTGATGATTGGTGGCAGTAGATCTGAGCACAGCATTGCATCTTAGATGATGGTGGTTTCATCGCAAGTGGTAGTATGGTAAAGGTATGCGGGACAAATGGGGCTGATTTGTCGCTTGTTGCCTGCCTATCTAGATTCATCTGGGATATTTTTCTTTTCTCCTTTCTTTCTTTGCTGCAGTCCCAAACCTGATTTTGCCTTACGCTTACAACAGATTTAAAAGGCGCAGCTTGCACCTTCAGAGCTTTTCTTCTCTCAAGTGTCCCGTCCTATGAAGTCATTTTTGTTTTCTGCATTACTGCCTCAAACGCACACTTGTGCACGCGTGTGCGGCTGACTTTACCCTGCTTTTGCGCAGCTGTACACCACACCACACCTCACCGCGCCGCTGTACACCACACAGCATCTCACACACACACACACACACACACACACACACGCTGCTGTACGCAACACAGCATCTCACACACACACACACACACACACGCACACACGTTGCTGTACACCACACAGCATCTCACTTCCGTTCTGCTTTGTACACAGCTGCCTCACCAAGACTCCGAAGTCAGCTTCGACCCCATGGCTTTCACGCGGGAGCTTGAGCAGGTACTGGGGTCGTATGTGTAGTAGGGCTGGCCAGAACTGCACGTAGATATGTATATACATTGGGTTGGCTAGAATCGTATATATATACACCGTATATAACCGTACATTTGGTGATTTTCCTGCCAAAAATACCGTTTATACACCGTATATATAAAGTTCTGACCAACCCTATGTATACGGCATTTGTGTGATGTTTTTGGCAGGGGGGTTACCATACACACGATCATTCACGGTGTATAAATACAGACCTGGCCAGCCCTACATATTTGTTGCTCTAGCAAGCTGCCTGTGTGGGTAATGGGAGCCCCTGAGCTAGGTTGATTTATAAGCATAGCCTCCACAGGCATTATGCCCCTGCAATCACTTGAGGTAGAATGCTTGCTGCTTGTTTTTTTTGTCAGGGATTCCCTTCCTCACACAGATTGTGCGTCTTTATTTCTCAACACGTGGAACATCCAAACTGGCACGACTGGCCCACCAATGCCTGCCAGCAATGCAGTCATACCGCACAACTGTTTATTACCTGACTTGGTGCAGGTTCTGGGCATGTCATTTGGAGGACAAGGCGGTGGGAAAGCGCAGAGGGGAAGCACTGATGCAGAGGAAGAGGAGGAGGATGGTGAGGAGGATTGGGAGGAAGGATCGACGGAGGAGGGCTCTTCCTTCTTTTCTGACGACGGGGAGGCGGAAGGTCTTGACACTGACGAAGAGGAAGACGAGGCAGAGGAGGGTGGGGAGAGTGCAAGTGATGAGCAGGAAGGCGTGCACGTGGCTGGTGGGGAAGATGGGGTGCTGTCGAATTGGGGGTCTATCGGGGGTGAGGCAGAAGGAAGGG
>Ga0307968_1002633_pt1 | contig 14984 bp, 22 predicted proteins | sample OrgLakmetagen650_FD_201834 | JGI IMG/M metagenome (GOLD analysis project Ga0307968, IMG submission 201834) | Saline water microbial communities from Organic Lake, Antarctica - #650 | ecosystem: Environmental > Aquatic > Non-marine Saline and Alkaline > Saline | place: Antarctica: Organic Lake... | reverse complement strand
TCATACAGACTCCTCAAGTTTGTGTCAGATTTAGTTTCAATTTTCGACACTGGTTGTTTTTGTTTCACCAGCCAATTGCCATCAGCCAGAGTCTCGGGCTGTAGGCCATCCTTGTAACCCCCTTTACGGCATCAGTTCATCCATATTTTTGATAATACTTCTGAAGGTATCGAGATATCAAGGGTTTTGTTTTTCAACAACTCAATTTCTAAGTGCAGCTGTCAATGTTTTGATTGATTTATTTGTTGGGACCTATAGGATGAGCAGCCTTGCCAGTTTGGAGGCCTTTTTATCCAAACTGAACCAATCTGTGTGCTAGGTTTCAAGGACAGCCATTGTACTTGAAGGGAGGGACAGCGCAATGTTATTACAGTATCAGAAAGTTCAAATCCATCACTGACCGCAACTAACTCAAATCACCATAAGTTGGCACAAGACAACAAGAAGGGGGCTGTTAAGGGGAACACAGGGCGCAAGGTGAGCATCTAGTACTCCTCGCCCTCACCCTCACCAGCGCCCTCAGCGCTCTCAGCACCAACCTGTGAGATGTCAAGGACATCGTGTTAGTTTCAAGAGTGCTGTGAAGTGCTGATTCAAGATACATGTCGGGGCAATAAAAACTTTGTTTTAAGATGAGAAGGCTTTTACTAACAAGTTGGGGCAAAAGGGCAGGTGTCATCAAAAACTGTCGTAGCAGACACACATTCAGTCTTGCAAGGATAGCGCAAGGTCATTAGAGTAGGTTATGAAAGATTAAGACTCTTACCTCCTCGAAGTCCTTCTCCAGGGCAGCCAAGTCCTCACGGGCCTCGCTGAACTCACCCTCCTCCTGTAGGGCGAAAAGTGTGTGTGTGTGTGTGAGTTTGCATCATCTAATTGGAAAGCAATAGAAAAATCAAGTACAGCTGATTTGCTCAAGTCTGTTAACAGAGCTGCGACTGGTCTGTCCAAACGAGAAAAAGAGCGACTTACCATGCCCTCTCCGACGTACCAGTGCACAAAGGCACGCTTGGCATACATCAGATCGAACTTGTGGTCCAGGCGGGAGAAGATCTCGCCGATGGCGGTGGAGTTGGAGATCATGCACACGGCACGCTGCACCTTGGCCAGGTCACCACCGGGCACAACGGTGGGGGGCTGGTAGTTGATACCGCACTTGAAACCGGTAGGGCACCAGTCCACGAACTGGATGGTACGCTTGGTCTTGATGGTGGCAACGGCAGCGTTGACATCCTTGGGCACGACATCACCACGGTACATCAGGCAGCAAGCCTGGAGAAGGGAGAGAGAGGGCCAAGGTAATATGTGAGGGGAAATTGAGAGACATGCGAGACCACAAAATTGTCTTAAGCACGCACATTTGCCTCGATTCTTGCTTTGGGGCGAATGTGCATGCTGGAAATGTAGCATTTCAACGGGCCGCAAGGAACGGACAAACCGCCGTCGAGATGCTGTGTACATGCTTTGGGACGGATGTGCATGCTGATGATGACGATTTTGCATTGCGGTTTTCTGCAAGCAACTTGCTCAAAACGCTTAAGTTGCTTAAAGAAAACCACAATGCAAAATCGTTGAGCTGAAGTGCTGACATGGCTCAAGTACCTAGGCCTGCTAGAATACTGCCTATCACTAGCATTCTTCCCCCTTAAGTGCTGACATGGCAGATCTCAGCCATTGCAGCTCATCACATGCACACGCTCTTTCTTCGGATGGAAACACAAATGACAGTACAAGCAAGGGGGAAGATTGCTAGTGGAAAGCAGAATTCCAGCAGGCTGAGGTCGTATAGCAGCGAAATGCATTTTGGTGAAAAACCCTGGTTGGTCAGCTCAGGACCACTCACCATGTACTTTCCGTGGCGGGGGTCACACTTGACCATCATGCTGGCGGGCTCGAAAGCAGCGTTGGTGATCTCGGCCACGGACAGCTGCTCGTGGTAGGCCTTCTCGGCAGAGATGATGGGTGCGTAGGAGGACAGCACGAAGTGGATACGGGGGTAAGGCACCAGGTTGGTCTGGAACTCAGTCACGTCCACGTTCAGTGCGCCATCGAAACGCAGGGATGCGGTCAGGGAGGAGATGACCTGGGCGATCAGACGGTTCAGGTTGGTGTAGGTGGGACCTGCACAGGCATATGTAAGAAGGTAGAGGGTTAGGCACATTTCACTCGAAGAGGCGGAGATGGAATTGATGAATACTCCAGATACAAGCATTGAACAGCAGGAAGTTGGTCTAAGTGCGCAGCTATGGTAGGTCAACACGTAAGGGTTGCAAAACTCACGCTCAATGTCCAGGGAGCGACGGCAGATGTCGTAGATGGCCTCGTTGTCGAGCATGATGGCAACATCAGTGTGCTCCAGCAGGGAGTGGGTGGACAGCACAGAGTTGTAAGGCTCAACGACGGCGTTGGACACCTGCAAGGAAAATAGGTTGTTCATTATGCTATGCTTGCAGGTTTTCGGAATGTGGGAGGGCAACTCACTACCTGAACTTGACTGTGTGTGACTAATTGCTGCTTAAAACAAGGACGCAACACGCAGAAAGAAAACGTGGCACCTACCTGGGGAGAGGGGTAGATGGTGAAACCCAGCTTGGACTTCTTGCCGTAGTCCACAGACAGGCGCTCCAGCAGGAGGGAGCCCAGGCCGGAGCCGGTACCACCGCCCACGGCGTTGAAGACCAGGAAACCCTGCAGGCCAGTGCAGTTGTCTGCCAGCTTGCGGATCCTGTCCAGAGCCAGGTCGACAATCTCCTTGCCGATGGTGTAGTGGCCACGGGCTGCAAGTAAACAATGAGGAAAAAAGAAAGGGGGTAAGGATTAAGTTGGGGTAAAAAATCTCTGTTGCTAAGGTCTAAATTGTGAACGACAAACAGGAGCCTAAGAAGCCCATGGACTAACGTAGTGAACCTTACATGGATGCCATTCTCAAACAGGAACCTTCTAAAAAGAAGGACGTAAGCCAGCATATCTTGCCCATATACAAGCAGGCATGCGCAGCAGCACCCACCGAAGTTGTTGGCGGCATCCTCCTTTCCGGAGATCAGCTGCTCGGGGTGGAACAGCTGCCTGTATGTGCCGGTACGGATCTCATCGATCACGGTGGGCTCCAGATCCAGGAAGATGGCACGGGGCACGTGCTTGCCAGCACCGGTCTCAGAGAAGAAGGTGTTGAAGGCATCATCACCTCCTCCGATGGTCTTGTCGGAGGGCATCTGTCCATCGGGCTGGATGCCGTGCTCCTGCAGGGAGGAACATGTGTGGGAGAGAGGAATACCTTAGAAAGGGCAGTTGCATTTGGTGGGACCGTGTGGTTGTAAGAAAGTCGATGGGTAGAAAGAAAGGCATACGAACCTCACGGTTGTGTAGAAGGGAAAGCGAATGAGGTCTCTGAGTACGACTCGCTTGCAAGCATGTGAGCGAAACTCGGTTGCCGAGAATCGGGATATGCTTTTGTTGGGGTGGACAGAGAGAGCAGAGAGGTGATGAGCGCACACAGAGCGCACGGACTTAAAAAGGGAGAAAGGAGGTTTTCACATGAGAGGGGAGCGCGCTCGAAGGGCAGTGAGCGAGCGAGGGAATGTGTTCCCAAGGGTTCACCGGCAGCGCGCGCTCGGGGGCAGGCATAACGGTTCATGTGTGCCCGCAGAGAGCACAAGGGGGGAAGGAAGGGAGGGGGAGCGAGGAGTTCAAACTTGCACGACAGACGGGCCGCGGCCCCTAAGAATCAGACTCCTAAGGAACCACGAGCGGGGACACAGACAGCACGCCACACGGCAAGCGCTACTCACCAGGCAGTAGAGCTCCCAGCAGGCATTGCCGACCTGGGAACCGGCCTGGCCAAGGTGGATGGAGATTGCCTCTCTCATGGATCTGCGGTTGGGGGAGGCGCGGGGGAAGGAGAGCAGTGCGCGTGAGTGAGGAGCGGGCTGTGCAAGCTACATGACGATGCTGGTGAGGAAGCGACGCATGCAGAGGGGGGGAGCCGGGGAGAAGAGAGGGGGGACTTGACAGCGAAGCATTGTTTGGCTTCGACCTAGCGTCCCGGAAACACCCCACACCACACGTCACAACGCAGAGCGGGAGCTAGCGCTAGCAAAAGCGGCAGCGCACGAGCAGGAGGGGGGGGAAGGCACAAGCAGGCTTGCAAGGTTGACCCGCGGCAGGGCGGGGGACGCGGGAGGTGCGTGTGCTTGAGTGTGCGTGTGTGTGCTCACCTTGATGAAGGAGGAGGGAGAAGGGGTGTAGAGCTTGAAAAGACGGTGCAACGGGACGTGCAAGCCTTTTAAATAAACTTGGAACCTCTGGGTCAAAGCTGTCTAAAATAAAACCGCTCCAACCGACCAACTCGGAAAAAGCCCCTATTCTTTCCCATTTTCTTTTACATGGCTGTGCAGCAGCAAAGATGCCTGTGGAAGTGCACTGAGCGCCTTTCAAATTTGGTCAGACATCTCCCGAAGGTATAGCTACTATCATTGTGTGAGGAGAGCTCATGAGCTCATCTGTACCGCACATCATCCAATTGAATGTGGGGGGGCAGCGGTACACCACATCCAAAGAGACGCTTCAGAAGGTATAAGTAACGAGCGAGGCATTTTTGTATGAGCTCTGAAATCATGTACTTCTCTGCCTTAACCAAGCTAAGCCTGGTGTGCAACAGCTAACCTGTACCTGTTGAATTCATAACGAGCCGGCTTATTTGTCTCTGCTTGCAGCCTGGCACTATGCTAGCAGCGATGTTCAGTGGAGATCTACAAAACAGGCAGGATGAGCAGGTCCGCACATTGTGTTGTGTAGGCATGTGCATTTAGTGGTACATAACAGACTATAAGCAGTGGATGCTTTCCATGACTGTCACTGGCACATGTTACGTTAGCAAGTGCAGGCATGAACTACTCTGGCTAATTTACAAATGTTGGCATATCTTGTTGCCAGAAATTGCTGAGGAGTAGATTATATGTTAAGAGCGTCTGCACGTTCTCATGAAGCACAACGCATCAAATTGCTCTGGAGCTGCGTGCCTCACATGGGGCTATGCAAAGAAGTCTTCAAGGTCCAGTAAGCTCCAGATGATGAGTTCATGCCGTTGTATGTAAAATGCATGATGCATGATACTGAAGTGAAACAGTGCACTAGGGGAAAAAATACACGTGGTTAGGTTTTGGGTTTGTGCGTCAAACAGGCGGTCAGCACAAGCGCGAGCGCTCATCTATTATTGCCTGTGACTCTTCGGACTTGACTCAGCATGAGAATTGCACAGACAGCTACTCAAATATTGAGCACCTTGGCACCTTAATTAAAGCATGGGCATGGGGTTCAAGAAAGTTTGGGTTTGGAGGTGGATTGGTGGTCCATTTAGGCCGGGTGGTTTCCTTTTTGTTCTGACACCTTGTGGAATTCACAACCTGTAGAGGACAAGGTGTTTTTGCCTCAGACTGGGTAAAGAAACACTGTACGACACCATAACTGTTACCATCCATATCCATCACTAGTTTTCTTACTTGCACTGCCATCGACACAGGATTGCCCTACTCTAATGGAGGGGTATTTGATGTGCACCTGTCAGAACTTGTTTGCCTCCTTACCGACCTAACTATGCAGGGAGCTGTCTTCATAGACAGGGACCCCAAGCACTTCCGATGTGTGCTGAATTATTTGCGAGACAGCGCTTGCACTCTTCCTGAGAGCCATGATGAGAGGATGGAGCTCCTGCGTGAGGCTCAGTTTTACCAGGTGGGTGAGCTGCACAGAAAGAATCGCAGGAACTAAACCACAGGAAATATGTCCACACATTGGCAAAGGAAAAAGAGCCGCAAAGGCATCGGGTCCTGTTAACCATTTTTTCAATTTCCAGTTAACCATTTTTTCAATTTCAGCAATTCGGGGAAATAACCTATATACAACATGCAATATCTTCCCTAGTTACGACAAAGATTAGCAACTCAGCACAACTCAGGAGTTAAAAACAGCATTATGATACAAGGGGTTGTTTGAGCTCCCACGCAGAAAACAAAAAAGGAATGCGCAATTTTACATTATTTGTTTGTCTTAGCCCCCGACAGTAAATTAGACAATAAATCTGATTGATACACACTGGATTTATGTGACTTTTAACCCGTTAATAAGTCAGGTGATGGGGATTAGGAGATTCACAAACAAAGACTTAGATGAACCTTTTCTCCCTTGTTCCCCAGTTGGCTGGTCTGAAATTAACAACTGTTCCTTTTGTGATTGGTGTATTCCCTTCAAGGTCCTTAGCCTGGTCAGATCGCTTTTTTTGCATAGCCTATAGTGGCGGCATTTGCTGGTCGGTAAATGTGCGGCTTGATGGCAGAGTTGAGTGCACTCACGGTGGCACTTGCTGTTCACGAGAATGTGCAGATTGAGGGATTGATGGCAGAATTGAGTACTCTCACAGCGGCCTCAGGCTTTCCTAGTGGCTTAAGGCAACGCGTCGTCGACAACGTTCTCGCACAGCCAGAGTTGAAGACGATTATGGACTACGTCATTAAGGTGCAGTGCATTTGACATTGCACTTTACGCATTTGCAATTTTTTGCTGCCTTATCAGTCCAATACAACCGCTTGTCATCCTCCAGGGGTACATGCCCTTGTGGCTGCAGTGTTATTGGGAAATGTTTGGGTGACCATTTGTAGGGTTGGCCAGGGCCAAGCAATCGTGGAGTGCGGTGGTGTGTAACGTAAACAGTAATTTAAGCAGGGGCTCCCACAAGCAAAAGGAGGTTCTCTTAGCCCAAGGACACAACAGGCTGTCAATTATCTCATCCTTTGCTTACAGGTGTCCTTTGATGATCTACAGGATTGTCAATTTTCATCCTTTGCTTACAGGTGTCCTTTGATGAAAGCAAACTGTCCTTGGGGCATTTGCTTGGCGTAGCCTGCTGCTTGAGCTGCAATCATAAGTCTGTCAAGATAAGGTGAGCAGCTGTTTTAAGCCGCAGTGATCTGGCATGGTCCTTAAGTTTCTTTCAAAGCGAATTATTGATAATATTGCTTTTATTTGAAGTTTATTTGAAGTATTATAAGTTAAGAGGTCACATAGCAGGATGCTGTTGCTGTGGTCTCTCCTGGTGACTTTACTGTGCAGGAGCTCAGCAGGTGATGATTCGTGGGAGGTGGAGATTCTCGCTTCTCAAGACAAGGCCAAGCATGAGGAGGTGTCACGAGCATTGAGGTAAGAATCTGCTGGGAGCGGGTCTGCAAAATCCTCGCTGCCCAAGACAAGGTCAAGCATGAGAAGGTGTCACGAGCATTGAGATGGTGGTGTCACGAGCATTGAGGTGGTAGTGTCACAAGTCACGAGCATTGAGGTGAGAAGATGCAGGGGGTGGGTTTGCAGCACCTGATACATGGCTAAAGTTCAGGTTTAAGATGTTGTCCAAAAGGCTGCCTTTACACGCATGTATGTGAATGTGCTTGTTTCTGTGTGTGTCTGTGAGCGCGTACCTGTCTGTGCAAATGCAGTGCCGTGTTTTTTCAGCAGCCAATGCTGAACGGCATCCAAACAAACCAGGGAGAGGACCACTTTTAGGCCATGTAGAATATCTGGAGGAGTCCACCACAGTATTTTTTTTTACTGCGTGCTGGATTGGTAGCTAGAGGAGTAGGTACCTACTTTTTCTGCGAACTAAGAACCATTTCAGACTATCCTGACCTTGGAAGCTTCAGGATTTGCGCCACATGATCTGAGATGTATACTTGGAGTATGAGCCTGGGAAATTTTGTTGGTGTTTCATCACTTTCCCCTGGATTGTGTCTTTAATGGTCACGTTTCAAGTTTCTGAATTTAGTTTCTACCCAACGCTATCATTGTGATCATCTGGGCTTGGGTCGACCTCCAACAGAGCCATTCCTTGTACTTTTTCCTGGCAGGTTTTGCTGCCAACATGCTTGGGTGATACCCTGGTATGTTGATGACTTAGGCATGGGCTTGGATGTAGTCAGCAAAGAAGCTCAGACATTTTCAGGCTCAAGCTTGCGTCAACCGTCCTATTTGTCCATTCAGCTGTCTTGGATTCGTCGCCAAGATATGCGGAAGTTTTGTGAAGGTCATTATGACTTTGAGGGCTTTGGGAGCCCTAGATCTGTTTGTGAAGAAGAGACAAGAGCAGTGTTCCGCAGTCAGATGGGTCTTGCAACAATGTACAAAGAAGTTTGACTAATGCTGCCTCTCTGTAAGCTGCTAGCATCAGATTTTCATGTTGCTTCAACTTGTCTTTCCCTCGATTTTTGTTATGAAGGGGGTTTGCAAAGAGCACCACTGTCCCAAAGCCAATGCATCTGAAGGAAAAAAGAACAATTACGCAGGCAGTAAAAACCACTCCCCACCTTAATTAAGGAAAATGAGCCACTTCGGTACCAGGTACCGAAAATCTCCTCCACCATAAGGAAAAGAAAAATATCAATGGGGATCAGGAGGATGGCAGGCTTGACCTGAAAGCGTCTCTGATGAGAGTTGATAATAGTGTTGGAAAGGGCAAGTCTGGTATGGACAAGTTTGGCAGCGTAATTGACAGCATGAATTCTGCGAATGAACATGAAGCTTGGAAGCAAGTTTCTAAGCTCTTTGAGAGTCACGACCCAGCTCCTCAAAATGCTCCAGTGTATATGTGATTGCTGTAGATGGTGCCACCCACTCCCAAAAGGATGGTGTGGAGGCTCCTTGAAGGATGTTGAAGAGGCCTTTGTGCTGGTCCTGAACGGCGTTCCAGTTTCCGTGCAGCTGCTACCACAGCAGAGCATCCATGCCAAACAGTGAGGAAGGAAGTGTGGTATGTTGTGCGCCTAGCTGTCCTGACTGCCATGTTAAGAGCTAGGGGTATGATGTTAAGCACGCTAGCCAGGACAGGCTTAGAGCCCGCAGTAGTAGAAACTAGGGCAGTTGATCTTCTCCTCGCAGCTAGCCTTAAAAGACTTTGCAGCCTGCCAAGGTAGTGTCTCCAGTTGCTCTGACCTAGGCCAGGCTCACCGCTTTGTGTATGCTAGGCCAAACGGCTCCTTAGCTGTTTCACTGCAGCTCCCTCCCTAGCGTGTCTGCCACTTAGCTCTAGGTATAATAGGTTGGCCTGCTTTCCCTTGATCTTGGATCTTAGTAGAACAACCTGACTCTTGTTATCTAAACCTTTAGCGCTCTGTACTCCTTTCTTGTCTCCTAGTATGGGCTCATAATGCTGAGAGTGACGTGTTGGTGCAGCTGCATTTCTATAGGGGAACTCTCTCTTCTCTTTGGGTTATGTTGGAGTTGGTTTTGGCGCACCAGTCATCGCAGTGGCTAAGCTGCTTTTATCCTGGCTAACTCTTAACTTCCCTAATTTGTGTGTTGAGTGCCTCGCGGTGGTGTAGCTAGATCGGCCTGTTGCCTTTTTCCCCTTTACTAGCCCTGTCTTCCTAAACCTTGTTCTTTTTTACGTAGGCACCAATGTACGCAGGCTTTCCTTCTTTCTTTCTTTCCCATGCTTGACCTTCTCGTATACATTTTGCCCTTCTTCTCATCAACCTGGTTTTCCCCCCTGCTTTCTTTTACCTCTTCCAGCCTGCCTCTCTTGCTCCCTTTTCTTAATCAACTTTCAGTTCGTTATAACCTCGTAGTCAGGAGTTTGCTATCTCCTCTTGACCTATGTAATACCCCAAAAACAAAGGTCTAGCGTCCTCACAGTACATGATTTCGATGAGGTGAATGTCACGTTGGAGAACGCTGAAATCTTTGGGTCGGTGCTGTCTGGAGAAGGTGGATCTGCTGATAGCTGGCGGTGCTGCTGAAGTGCTCCTTGCCTCCCTCCGTAGTTTTTCTTTTCTATTCTTTCTAGCTGCTTTGCGAAAGGAGCAGCACAAAAGAAGAGGAAGGATGACTGGTTTCGCAGCCAGCTTCTAAAGAGATTAGGGGCAGCACAACGTGATCTGCAGTGGAAGCAACTGTTGAGATGTGTTACTGAAATCAGAGGGAGTAGCAACACCTTGCTACGCAGACAAAAAAGAAACAAAAAGTAGCACGAGAAGCTGGTTGGAAGAAAAAGAGAGAGAGGCAACTGTTTTAGCTCAAGAATGCAGGTTGTAAGAATGAGAAAGCAACAAGGAGACGAGGTCTACAGAAGACCATAAAAAAGAAGACGGCACTAGGTGCCTGAGCGCTAGTTAGGTTGGTTTGGATCAAAGGTTGGAGGGATAGGGGGGCCACGAAAAGGGGCAGCAGCAGTCCAAGAAAGCGCAGGAGAAGAAGACAGGAGCAAGCCAAAGAAGCAGCCAGGCCAGCCCCTCACCAAGCAATAATCAAATACAGCTGTTTGATTAACATAGCATGCTAACATGCTAACCCTAAAAACCTGCTTGCAAAGATGCAAAAATGTACTAAAACTACGCAGGCAGTAACGTTACATTATTGATGGCACACAGCCATTCAGTCAATCTATACGTGCCATTTTTCCATTTATTAATCTATTTTTGCTATTTCAATGTCTTGTGATTCAGAAACACACACATACACACACACACACACACGCACACACACACACAAACACACACATGTACCTGTGGAAGTCTAGCCTGAGCGGTTTCCTAGCTGCGGGCATGTAAGGTTCAATCCGCCAAATAGACACCTAGCAGTGCATTGTAATTGATTGTTTCTTCCAACATCCCTCCTATCTCTACTAGTCTAACGCCCAGACTAAAGCTCGAAAGCAACGCATCAACCTTTTGAAACTGCGCCCTCACCGAGCACGCCCTGCAAAGCGCATCTCAGCAACGTAACAGCGGCACTCCCATCAAGCTTCTCTGCTCCACCAGCTGCATCCCTCATGCCAGCCGCGTGTTTCTGGACACCCGCGCGCTTTGTAGGTTGGCTACCATCAACGTAGCGCCAAGCAATGTGCCCATCTGGGCGCACCAGCACCGCACTGCCTGACGGAAGCTGCATGACAGCTGGCCAGCTGTCATTCACGTCAAGCCAGCTGTCCTCCTTGCCAGCTGAGCTGTCCTGCCGGGAGGCCACTCTTTCATTGCCGACAACGTCCACGTATGCAGGCCATGAAGCTGCCGCTTCAACCAAGCCACCAGTTGCTGCTCCTGTTGCTGTTGCCTGTGGACTGCTAGGTGTGCGTGAGGCAGCAGTTGCCGCTGTTGGTGGCAAGACACGCACCACACGCACCAAAGCTGGGCTGTACTGCGTGCTCCACTCTTTATTCACAGCATCAGCCGCATGCCTCCAAGAGCACGCTGCTTCACTCGTAGGGGCAGCTTTGGCATCCTGGCTGTGAGCTTGACTTTGAGGGTGCTCACTGAGTGCTGGGCTGCCAACCAAACAAGAGCTTGGTGGGCCATAAATGAACAGCACCAGTGTGGGTGCCTGGCCTGCTGGCCCTGCCACAATGTCCAGAGTTGAGGAGGGGGTGCATGAATTGGGGAGTGGGATTGGGGTGGGGTGTAAAAGTTCAGGGATGTGAAGAGCTGAGCCTGACGTGCTTGGAGGGGGGTGTGCGACGGAAAAGCTGTCAGCTCTTGAAGGTGTGTAGCAGAGTGATTGAGATAAGGGGAGGGTGTTCGCTGAGAAGGGAGTGTCGGCTTGTGTGGGTGTGGTGCGGGCAGGGTCGTGATGATCGGGGTGGTTTGGGTGACCTGGGTGACCTAGCAGCCAGAAATGGGGCATGCGGCAGCCTGCACGTAGTTTGGAGTGGGGCGCTGTGTAACACTCAGGAACCTCAGGTGTGCTCAGGAACCTCAGGTGTGCTCAGGAGCCTCAGGTTTGCTTAGGAGCCTCAGGGGTACTAAGGTACCTCAGGTGTGCTCAGGAGCCTCAGGTGTGCGCAGGAGCCTCAGGTGTGCGCAGGAGCCTCAGGTGTGCTCAGGAACCTCAGGTGTGCTCAGGAACCTCAGGTTTGCTCAAGAACACTCAGGTGTGCTCAGGAACACTCAGGAATCAAGTGTGCTGCGTCCTCTGCTTCGCCCACCGCCCCATCAAACCCTCACACACTCCCAAGACCCTCCCTCTGTTCTGTTACCTGGAGCGGAGCAAGGCACGTAAGGTTCCCCTCTCCCCGCAGGCGCTGGGACCTCTGCACTGCCCACCGCCCCGCGGTTGTCTTGACGGACGTCTTGATGGATGGTATCCTGTTGGTGCAAATGCTGGTGTTGGGGCAAAGCCGATGGGGTCGGCCGCTGCACAGATCCAGCCACAGCCCCCCTTTGATACACAAATCCGAGGTCCTCCCGTGGGAATTGCAGGCGCAGGGTTTCGCCTGAGGGCAAATGTAAACACACGGCTGGGTTTGTGTGTGTATGCTGCAAGTAGGACTGAGGTGTATGAAGCTGGTCTGTGTGTGGACACAAGTATCTTGTGCGTATGCATGGACTGAGGTGTATGATGCTGGTCTGTGTGTGGATACAAGTATCGTGTGCGTATGTATGGACTCAAGAGTGTGTTGTGAGCTGCCTTGTTCATCATTGCTGCTATCAATGACCAGATCAGCAGGAGATGGAGAAGATGGAGTATGAGCAGGGTCGGCCACAACCATACATATACGGTGTACATACGGTATTTTTGCAGAAATTTCATGTCATTGAAATATACGGTCATACACGGCGTACATATACAGCTCTGGCCAATTCTAAAAATGAGCATGATGAGGGGGAAGGACAAAAACCGCAGAGGTGTTTAACTGCACATGTCCTTGATTCAGGTGTGCGAGAGCACCTGAGACCTTACGACACACAAAGAGCATGCACGATAACATCGTTTAGCCACAACAAAGCTTTCCCTGAAGGTACTCACAGTCAGTCAGGTGCAGAATGCTCACTTCAGGGCGCGATCTGCTCCCGAACAACACAGTGTGCTTTGACAGCTGCCACGCAACAGAGGTATACCATACTACTAGTAGGGTTGGCCAGAACCACATATAATATATACATATATATATACACAACACAGTGTATATACGGTATCTTTGGCAGGGAAATCACCAAATATACTGTGTATATATCCGGTGTATATACGACTCATAAACAGTGTATATACACGGTTCTGGCCGACCCTACATACTAGGAGGGTGCGAACAAAGTTGGATTGGCCAGAATTGTACATGGACTAAACGAGTAAGAAACGTTGACATCTGGTGGAAGATTTTCTGCACGTACCTGAGGCAAACACGCCTGCAAGCCTTGCTTTTTGCCAGGCGCGGACGGGTGATGGCGTCCATGCAGTAGTAGCTGCCTTGCCCAATGATAGCCCTGCTTCCAACAGGCTGCGTTGCAGGGTTGCGGGTGCTGGAACTGCACGAGGTAAAGGGAGACGCAGGCAGGGTAGAGAGAGGGTTGTAAGGAAGCATCGCAGAGCTTGCTTTAAAGCATTTCAGATGCTCTGGGCACTGCGATGTTGGAGGGGCACGAATATGTCCGTGAACTTTGCAAGTGCAGGAGCAGGATGGCAAAGGTAGGGTACAGATGCTGTGGCCGGGTGCGTGTATATCACATTTCAGATCTAGAACAGAGTCACAACTCTCATGAAGAGCTGAAGAGGTGGTCTGCCACTTTCTTTCACCATTCTGTCCTAACTCGTACATTGAGATTGATGGTGTGAATTAAAATAAGTATGGTCTGCGTGAAACTACACGTGCGCGTGCACACACACACGCACACACGCACACACACACACACGCACACACACTCACGCACACACACACGCACACTTTGCACCTTTGTTTGCAATGCTGTTCAGCAGATCAGCAGCTCTCGGGTCCAGTCCTAGCATGGATGGCACACGCACTGCCTCCTTCCAATTTGACTCACTCAGTGCTGCATTGGCATAGGCCACCGGCTGCCGCTCCTCCTGCACAGCGTGTGTGTGTGCATGCGTGTGTGTGTCTGTGTGTGTCTGTGTGTGTGTCTCTGTGAGTCTGTGCGTGTTTTACTTTTGTGTGCATGCGTGTGCGTGTGTTTGTGCCTTGCAACAACAATCCCTACTCATCTGTAATTTACCTTGCAAGTGTGATGAATGAATGTGATGAATGATAAAGTAGGGTCAGCAGAACTGTACATCCACGTATACGACCGTATGTGTGGTAGTTTCCGTGCTAGAGCTCCGGGTATGTATACACTGTATGCGTATGATTTTGGCCAACCTTATTGGTGAGCTAACTGAGAAATGAGACACTTGCAAAGGACAATCCTCATTTTTATTGAGAGGGCATTGATGAGTGCAGCTATCACCTAAGATGAACACAGGCGCCTGCCAAGTGCTTGTACTGCTTAAGCAAGATCACGCGCGCTGTATTAAACTTTGCAACTTTTGTGTCTCACCGGCTTACAAAGACAAGTACACACATGTCGGCAGCAGCTGCCTCTCTGAGACTGTGCACGCTGGTGTTTCTGCTAAGAGAGTGGCCAGGGTGTGCACGTGGGGTCGCACAGCAAATTCAGCGTGCACTATCTCAACATGCAAATCCCAGCCACCCTCCCTGGTCGCTGCAAGCCTGGCCAAAATGTAACCTACCTTCCTATCCATTTCACGTTCTTGTATGTAGGGTATCCTATCCATTCCACCTTCTTGGTATGTATGCACGTATACATGTGTGTAAGTGGCATGCGCACAACTGGTACCTGATATGAGGACAACAAGCGCGCCGGAGAGAGAAGGGACCTTTGACTGCCTTCTTGAGGCTGCTGTGCATCCATTGCCTGCCGTACATCCTTGCGAACACACCCCAGCTGCTTGCTCCTGATCACCATGGCCAGCTTCCAGGCCAAGTTGTGGGCATCCTGGATGCCTGTGTTCATCCCAAAACCCCCTGCGTATGTGGCCATGTGTGTGCGCGTGTGTGTGTGCGCATGTGTGCGTGCAGGCGTGCGTATGCATACATGTATGTATGTATGTATGTATGTATGTATGTATGTATGTATGTATGTATGTATGTATGTATGTATGTATGTATGTATGTATGTATGTATGTATGTATGTATGTATGTATGTATGTATGTATGTAT
>Ga0307968_1002626_pt1 | contig 15014 bp, 15 predicted proteins | sample OrgLakmetagen650_FD_201834 | JGI IMG/M metagenome (GOLD analysis project Ga0307968, IMG submission 201834) | Saline water microbial communities from Organic Lake, Antarctica - #650 | ecosystem: Environmental > Aquatic > Non-marine Saline and Alkaline > Saline | place: Antarctica: Organic Lake... | reverse complement strand
ATGTGAATGTGTATGTGTATGTGTATGTGTATGTGTATGTGTATGTGTATGTGTATGTGTATGTGTTAGCCTGTGCATGATTATTAGTTTACACCCACAGCAGAATGACTGCCCTCCTGCCATAAGCAACAATGAAGGTTTGACAAAAGCAGGCTCCACCAAAAGTGGCTTCTTCAAATGATTGAGTGTAATGTAGGATGTGTAAATGTACGTATTGTGTATATGCATGTGCGTAAGAGGTCAAGGATCTTAGGGGAGATGCCCAAGAAAGTGCTAGCTTGATCTCACACAGTGCTGGCTTATTCTCACACTCCTCATTCTTAGTTCTGCCAAAAAGAGAAGTTGTTGTTTCTGTTGATCAACCTTGGCCATCTCTGCCCTTTCATTTAACGATTGCAATGCCACAATGTGCCACGCTTGCAATGCCACAATGCCGCAAGGGCAAGTGGAGCTAAGTGCAGCCACTGCCCACGCACAGGACCTACTTTTGCGTGACTCTTGTGCACTACCTGCACCAAGACCCCTTTCCTCCCTGTACTCTCGTCTCGTGTGGTTCCAATGCTGCATTTTTTCTGCGTTACCGTGTGACCGTACCTGCACAGCCAGCAGGTTGTAGTGCGTAGTACCACCAAACCGTGCAACGCTCAAGCAGAACTTGGCAATTTCTGCTTTCTGCTTATTGGTTTGAAGCACTTGCACCATTTCTACCAAATTTCCCAACGCTCACGCAGCACGTGGCTGCTGCTGCTCCCTTTAACATCTCCGACACGGACTGGGGGGCTAGCCCTTCAGGCCACAAGGCACGCAGCGCCTTCAACAGCAGCGTGGCAGCCAGGGCTAAAGGCTGGCCGGCAGGGCTGGGGGCTGTGGTGGCTGTGGCATGCTTGCCGGTAGGTTGTAAATGTTTGGACGCATGTAATGGTCTGTATACAGAGAGTTGGAACAGGCTGAGGCTTGCTTCTGAATCATTGCTCACACTCTGAAGTTGAGGGGCTGAAGTAGCTAAACGCTTTGTGTCCAGACTGTTCTAATCACCAAAAGCGCCAAGCAGTAGAAAGGTCTCCAGATGTTAGGGATGGCCAATTGGTTAGGGAGTTCATAGGGTTGGCCAGAACCATATAAGTATATTACGGCTGTATATTACTTTTAGTGACTACAGTATTTCTGGTATTTGACGGTTTACGGTTTTATACAGTACACAGTGTATGTATACAATTAATATGCCGTATATGTATGTATGTATGTATACATAAATTCATATGCAGTCCTGGCCAACCCTAGAAGTTCACCATTAGCATAATGACATGCTTATCAGTAGTATGTGTAAACCCGTAAGGAAGAATGCCTGCGTGTATGTGGCTCTGCATACCCTGCATTTCCTGTTACAGTGACTGCAGAAATTAAAGAAAGGGGGTGTGTCAAGGAAATGAATGTGGGATGCGTGCATTGGTGAGAGGGCTTAACTGGTCAACATGTTGTAGGTCAGCGTTGTATATGCCTTAGCAGGCCTGACTTTGCAGCCCTGAAAACGTGCACTTAACACAACTGCGTGTGTGCTGCCATGTGTGTGCTGCAGGGCCAGCAAATCCTTGCCGTGACGTCACCTGGGGATTTGAGTCCAGAGAATTTACCTGCGGCTAGTCAGGATGACCACAAAGGTGGAATGGTGACAAGGACGTGGGCTCGCCATCACACACAAACACACACACACACACATATATACACGCACACACACATACACACACACAAACACACACACACATATATACACGCACACACACATACACACACACAAACACACCAGCACACACACACATGCGCACACACATACACACAAGCACACACAAGCGCTCACACACATACACACACATACACGCGCACACACACACACACATACACACACACACACACATACACACGCACACACATTGCACGCAAGTCCCTGATATCAACCACACTCCCGCCTACGCAATTACGCACAGGCCCCCCAACGCTGTCTCCGGTTGCGCATATGATGTGGCTAGACGCCTCAGGCCAGAATTTGGCACTGGCTGCACTAGCTCCTCTACCCCTAGGGTCACTTGCCTCTGCTGTGCTCTCTCCCTGTCACTCCCAAGTGCTGCTGAGCACGAGGGGGGGAGATGTTGCACTGGCATCCGCCACATACAGTATTCCTGAGCAGCTGCCTCGCCTCTCAAAGCAGGTGTGTGTGTGTAGGTTCGTGTGTGGGTGTGTGTATGTGTGTGTATGTGTGTGTAGGTAAAGGTGTGTGCGGCTTTGCACTCCTTACCTCATGCTTGCCCCCACGCATGTTCGCTTTGGTATGTATCGCTTAAAATAAGGATCTCAGATCCTTACATAATCTGGCTCGCCCCCAAACACATACACACACCTTTACACGCAGACTTAATCACACGAACACACTCTTACTCCTGCAGCTCACTCTTGCTGCCTTTTGCATGGCAGCCCAATGAAAGGCATTCACACACAGACACGTTCAAATACACACACTTGCAAGCGTACTTAGACTAACAATTTCGTACTCCTGCAGCTCATCATCGCTGCTTCGCGCATGGCATCAAGAGGAAAGTCTGTGCGCTTGTCAGAGAGGAATTCAGCGGAGGTTGCGTCCACAAGCTTTAAATCTCGCAACAGCATGCTTCCGGTATGCTGTTCGAAAAAAGGAGGACAAGCAAGTGATGAAAGCATTTCCCGCTTTAGTTAAGGAAAGGGAGATCTTGGTAGCTGATAAAACATTACCATGGCACACTCAGACACAGGCATACACACATGCCTATACAAACACAGACACACAGGCATATAATAAAATACACACAGATCGTAGCTTAAGATGCCGGTGTGGGGGCATTCTAGACAGGGTACTTATCGGTACCATCTCTCCTGCCTCTTCAGTTGGGTCTCCTACACACGCCGACGCACATGCACGTACACACGCATATACACACAGGCTGTAGACGAAGATGACAGTGGGGGGGGAACTCCAGACAAGGTGCTAGATGGGGCCATCTCTCCCACCTCTTCAATTGGGTCTCCCACAGCTTCAAGGCCGCCCACGATGACACAGATCTTGGCAGGTGAGCTTACAACAATCACAGATTGCAGGCAGCTCTTCATCAATAATTATGTCACAGGCTGCTGCTTCTGACGTGCGCGCAAGTATGTGTCAACTGGGTGTGGACGTTAGCCTTGATATACCTGGAAATGGTGGTAAACCTTGCCTGGCAATGTTGATATACCTGGCAATGGTGTTCCTGCCCTCATACCTCCCCCTACCAAGCCTTTTCAAGTCTTCTTTGCCCTTGCATATGCACGCCTATACCCTCTTCTCTCTCTCCTTCTCTCTCTCTCTCTGTGTCTCTCTCTCTTTCTCTATCTCTCTCTCTCTCCCTCTCTCTCTCTCTCCCTCTCTCTCTCTCTCTCTCTCTCTCTCTCTCTCTCTCTCTCTCTCTCCCCCTCCCTCCCTCTCTCTCCCTCTCTCTCTCTCTCTCTCTCTCTCTCTCTCTCTCTCTCTCTCTCGCTCTCTCTCTCTCTCTCCTCCTTTGCTCATATAAATACATTGTGTGCACACCCCAGGAGTTCAAGCCAAAACCAAGCCCAGCATTCCTGTCAGCACTGCCATTGCGGCAGTTGTCTCCTCCAAATTCATTGGCAGCTACCACTCCGGGCATATTATCGGAGTTGTTGCATTTGATGAGGAGGTGTGTGTGTGTGCATAAGTTTCAGCATGCAAATGTGCTGACACGTGTGCTCAGCACAGGCTTTGTGTACGAGCTTTGTTATGTCGATGTGTGTACATGTACGTAAGTGTGCATGTCAATGCGTGTGTACCTGTGTTGATTTTGATGACCAGGTGCGTGCCATGTGTAAGTCCCTGATCTTGATGACCAGATGCGTGCCATGTGTTAGTCCCTGATCTTGACTTGTGCAACATAGCGTATTAGGACAGGATGGTCAAGGATGTATGGTAGATGTGGCATTTGTACCCACGCGCATACTCTTTGAAGTGTCTGAACCTGCGTGCTCAAACCGTAGTCAGCACATGCTGAGCGACCCTGCATGCCAAAAAACATCAAGCAGTGCCTTCAGCCCCCAAAATGCACCAGACTTTCAAACCTCTCAAAGTCTGAGGTGCTCCACGGCCTCCTCCGCATGCCCCACCACCCCACACGTGACATGCACAACCTACAACTGAAATACCCTGCCCCTCCAAACATTTTCTGCCCCCACCTCAGGTGTTTGCCACTGCTGGTCAGGATTGCACCCTTCGTCTGTGGCAGAGCAGCTTTGCAGCCCCAGATTCCTCAGCATCTCCCCTACCCTCCCCTCAGCACTCCAGCTCCTCCCCCACTCTCTCAAGGACCAACCCTAACAATTCATCACGCTCAGCTTCACCCACGCACACATCACGCCCCCCACTCCCTCCCCCTCCCCCAAAAGTGCCTACCTTGGACACCTCTCTGGTGGCCATGTGGCGGCTCCAGAACCCTTTGACGTGCATGATACGTTTTGGGCAGACGCCGCTCGTGGTGGCAGGTGTGTGTACGTGTGTGTCTTTGTGTGTAAGCTCGTGTGTGAGCGTGTACACGTATGTATGTGCATGTATTGCAGTTCAGGACCTGAAGGATGTCGTATCCAAAGTGGCTCCTTATCTTATCATTGATCATCTTTTGAGGTGATTTTATGCCCATGTACTTATTCTTCTGCGTATGCACTTAAAATCATAAACCGCTGGTGCGCGTGCACGTGTCTTTGAGTTCACACCGCTGATGCGGGTATTGTAGGATACTTATATCACCGCATACCGGGAGATCTCCAACCCTCCTGCAGCATGCCAGTATTTAAGCACAAAGGGCCTTGCATGGCATGCGTTTGTACAAACCGAAAACATCTCCCCCTCCTGCAATGTGCCAGTATTCAAGCACAAAGGGCCTTGCAAATCTTGCACTTGTAAAAAATAACAGGCTAATTCAAATCCTGGTCAAAACACCTAACACTGCTTGCAGCGCATTCTAAAATTAGGTCTTGTGCTCCTCGCATAGCTTGCACTAGTTTTTTTTTATTGCATCTCCAACCTCACATTGGCTTCTGTACTGCACAGTATATGTGGTCTTGTATTACCCACAACAAACAAATTGAATTGTTTCTACCTCGTATAGGCTACGGTACCATACGGTGTAATTGTTCTTATGCATCACTCATGCAAAAAAATGTCAAGCCTCACGTTGGCTACGATACTGCACACAGTGTGTGCGTGTGTTCTTGTGCATCACCCATGCAAAAACATTGAAAGTCTCATGCATCACGTTGGCTACGATCCTGCATGCTGTGTGTGTGTGTGTGTGTGTGTGTGTGTGTCCTTACAAAAAATGAAATTCCCCACCAGCATGCCTCTTTCTGAGGTAACAGGCCGTCACTTTTTTTGTGCACCCTTTCTCTGTCTTCATCCCTGCAGGCACGACAGGGGGCGAGGTGTACATGCTGCACACGCAGCGATTGATGGACCATATTAAGGCTGAAAAGTCACCCTTTGGTTCACCTGATGAAGCCAAAGAGTCTGCAGAGGCACATGCAGGTGAGCAGTGGTTGGTATGTATGCGTGCACGTATGCGTATGTGTGCGTATGCATATGTATGTGTGTGTACGTATGCGTATGTATGTGTGTGCGCATGCGCTTGTGTGTGTGCTGAGTGTTCTTGGCTGGGTGTCGTGTTCAGTGCAGATTTGGACAGAGCGTGTTTCAAGAAGGAAGAGGCTACGAGGGATATGGGGTTGTAGGGCTGTGGGTTTAGGTAAGGTCAGCGAGGGCTCCACCATCTAAGATGAGGTTATAGACGCCTGTTTTGCATGAGTGCACTGAGAGGTGATGTAGATGCAAGGAATTGAGGCGATTGACGTGAAAGGCATTGCCACGTAACGCACCTGCACTGTGGATGCTAGTTCAGTAAAGCTCTCCTCTGGTGTTGGATTGTATCATGAGAAAACAAGCTAGCGTTTGAATTAAAATTGTGTGATTGTGAATATAACAGAAGCTCGCACGAGGCACAAGAGCTCACATATCTAAGAGAGCATAAATGCGTGGGAGTGAACAAGGGGAGCAAGAAGCAGCACTTGCATCCCAATCTTGTGGCTGGTCGAAATGATAGAGCTGCACGCAGCAGCAAACAGAGCTGCAGACTCACATCTTAGTTTTGTGGCTAGTTACCTCAGTGCCAGCTGCAGCGCAGCAGCAAAAAGAGCTGCAGACTCATATCTTAGTTTTGTGGCTGGTTACCTCATTACAAGCTGCAGCACAGCAGCAAAAAGAGCTGCAGACTCACATCTCTGTTTTGTGGCTGATTAGCTCAATGCCAGCTGCAGTGCAGCAAAAAGAGCTACAGACTCACATCTTATTTTGTGGCTGGTTAGCTCAGTGCCAGCTGCAGCGCAGCAGCACTGACTTGGCGCTTAAGCCTTTACTTAAACCTTTGTATGGTCTCACGCAACAATGACCTTCATGATCTCCCAACACTCATTCAAAAAAAACCTTGAACGCGCTAACATTAGTTCCGTTTATTTTACAAAACGACGGGTCCTTTTCCCGGCACAAAATGTGGTGTGAGATTTGCTGGCTGCTACAAAATTTGACCAAAAGCGCTTTATGATACATCCTTCACGTTTACCATGCCTTGACGTGTCACAGCTTCTACTGTCTGGGAGCAGCGCCCCTTCACCGGCAGCATCACATCCATCACGTTCTCTGCCAGCGGTGACTACTTTGCTGCAGCCTGTCCAAGCATGAACAGGGTACGGCAAGACTCTAGCTGTTTTAAAATTCATGTTGGTTGAGTGTTTTGGGCGAGAAGAATGGTGCACACTTGTAACTAGGTATTACTTCAAAATAAGTTCATCAAAATAAGTTCATCAGAATGGCCACTTTGTCTGCAAGTCGCACCCAAGCTTGAGCGAAGTGCGTTGCGTGTGATGTGAGGTGTGTGATGTGTGCGTTATGTGTGAAGTGCGTTATGTGTGATGTGTGATGTGAGGTGTGTGCTGCATGTATTAGTGACGGTAGACAATCAGCACGATAACGTATATATGTTGCGGCCTTTCACCCAGGCTGCTGCTATCACACCTTTCTGCCATTTATAGCTTATGTGGGTACGTACGCATGTGTAAGTGTGTGCGTGTGCATATTTGAGTGCACCCAGTCAACAATGCCCTGCATGCTTGTATGCTGTGCATCTTCACCAAAGATGCCAACGTACAAGCCTTAAAACACAAAAATGAACACAAATGCACCCACACAAAACACACGCACAGGTGGTGCTGTACAAGGTCGTGCCGATTGGTAACAGCCGCGAAGACATCACGCTGCAATTGCTTGGCTTCTACGAGGTCGTGAAGCCCTACCTTTTGAGCTTCTCTCCAAAAGACAAAGCAGCGCAGGAGCGTGGCCAACCTGGTAGGACCTGGTGCACTCCAATACACAAACACACAGACACACACAGACACACGCACACAAACACATCTATGTAACCTTTTCGCACACGCACATGCACGCACACATCTCATGGAATCTTTAAGATGCACCGAAGCTTTTTCATTATGACATATTGTATGCTGTGATTCGGGATTGCCCTTTGGAGCTTTTGTTGGGCATCACGTGCTGCACATGCCCGTCTAGCTGAGGGTGCTCATCGTTGAAGGCAGCTCTTGACATCACACAAAAGCAGTGGCAGAGGTGCCTGTATGGATCAGCAAGAAGATTGTGCTTTTGCTGCAGCAGTGAACCAAAGTGCTCATTGTACGAAAGTGCTCCTCGTGCAGTTTGTCGCGGCAACTTGATTCCAGAGATTGATGCCAAAAACACACATGTACATACCTTTAAAACACGTCCACCAGGCATTCACACACGCGCACACACCCCTGAACAGGAAACGTTGACGTTACTAACTTAACTTGCCCACAATCATTAACCCACATTATGGTTCTGTACCGGAGTGGAATCCTCAACATTAATAAATGTGGGGAGTGGTGATTTCCCTGCTGCCTGCGTTCCCTGCGTGCGTTCCCTGTGCGTTCCCTGTGCGTTCCCTGCGTGCGTTCCCTGTGCGCTCCCTGCGTGCGTTCCCTGCTGCCTGCGCGTTCCCTGCTGCCTGCCTTTATTGAATGTGGGGAGTGGTGGTTTCCCTGCTGCCTGCATGATTCCTTCTGATTTCTTGCCATTATCCGCACGTTCTGACAATCACAGGAGCACCACCCTTGCTCGTCGTCAGCACTACTCTTGGAGAGCTGCAGCTGCTGCACATGCCTCAGACGCTCAACCACCTGCGTTCTGACGATGCCCTCATCCCCCAAACCTCCCTCCTTGAGGGTCTCCTGCGGATACAGTGCCCCATTACTGCCATCCTCACAGTGCCCATCACAACAGCAGGTACGTACGTACGTGTGTGCATGTGTGTGTGTGTGTGTGTGTGGTTGCGTATTTGTGTGCGCACGTGCACAAGTGCATCTTGTCATATTATCTTTATCATTCCTATGTCCTCAGCAATTTTATGCCTACGGGGCCCTTTATGAAAGAGTGAGTGTGGTTGCGTATTTGTGTGCGCACGTGCACAAGTGCATCTTGTCATATTATCTTTATCATTTCTATGTCCTCAGCAATTTTATGCCTACGGGGCCCTTTATGACAAAGTGTGTGTGGTTGCATATTTGTGTGCGCACATGCACAAGTGCATCTTGTCATATCATCTTTATCATTCCTATGTCCTCAGCAATTTTATGCCTACGGGGCCCTTTATGACAAAGTGTGTGTGGTTGCATATTTGTGTGCGCACATGCACAAGTGCATCTTGTCATATCATCTTTATCATTCCTATGTCCTCAGCAATTTTATGCCTACGGGGCCCTTTATGACAAAGTGTGTGTGGTTGCATATTTGTGTGCGCACATGCACAAGTGCATCTTGTCATATTATCTTTATCATTCCTATGTCCTCAGCATTATTATGCCTACGGGGCCCTTTATGAAAGAGTGAGTGTGGTTGCGTATTTGTGTGCGCACATGCACAAGTGCATCTTGTCATATTATCTTTATCATTCCTATGTCCTCAGCAATTTTATGCCTACGGGGCCCTTTATGAAAAAGCGTGTGTGGTTGCGTATTTGTGTGCGCACATGCACAAGTGCATCTTGTCATATCATCTTTATCATTCCTATGTCCTCAGCATTTTTATGCCTACAGGGCCCTTTATGACAAAGTGTGTGTGGTTGCGTATTTGTGTGCGCACGTGAACAAGTGCATCTTGTCATATCATCTATCATTCCTAAGTCCTCAGCATTTTGATGCCTACAGGGCCCTTTATGACAAAGTGTGTGTGGTTGCGTATTTGTGTGCGCACGTGAACAATTGCATCTTGTCATATCATCTATCATTCCTATGTCTTCAGCATTTCTATGCCTACGTCTACGAGGCCTTTTATGACAAAGGTGTGGGACAAGATGGGATAAATGGTGATCGTTTGTGTCAACGTTACACACACTTATGTATTTTGTTCTTGCTGATGGGTCTCACTAGAAATAGCGCGCGCGTGTGTGTGTGCGTGTGTGTTTGTGTCTGTGTGTGTGCGTACGCGTCATCATCACCTGCCACACATCATTAGAAGGGCTGGCCATTACCATGTATGTGCACTGTACATGGCCACAATTATCGAGATCTCCCTGCCGTAGGTTCCGTAGATACACCATATGAATACTTGTATGTGTATATATACACACGAGCGCCTCTTACCCCATTCTCTGACAGTCTGGGGTCTCTGATATATATTTATATATACAAGTGCCTCTGTCTTACCCCAATTTGTGCACAACTGCGCCGACAAAAGCTGCGCTTGGAAAGCTTTGATCACTCACCACAAGTACAAAGCTCGCCACACAGTATGTTGTGTATGTATATTTATGCACATACACATGTGTGCTGCATTGGTACAAGGGCTGTGCATTTTATCGTGGCTACTTGACTGCATCATACTCTCATGCTGCTCAACATGCATGCATCATACTCTCATGCTGCTCAACTCTCATGCTGCTCAACACTGCATCATACTCTCATGCTGCTCAACATGCATGCATCATACTCTCATGCTGCTCAACACTACACCATACTCTCATGCTGCTCAACATGCATGCATCATACTCTCATGCTGCTCAACATGCATGCATCATACTCTCATGCTGCTCAACATGCATGCAGGAGGCAACACAGACACAACGGTGACGGATGGCTCCTTTTGGCTCCTTGCATGCTGCTCAGACAAGAGCATAAAGCGCATTCGCATGCCACAGCAGCAGGTGTGCTAGTGTCTACGTGTGGTGCGTGTGTGTATGTGTGTGTGCAGGTGTGTGTACACGTGTGTAGGTGCATATGTGTATATGTGTGTGTACATCTGTGCATGTTTACAGTGAGCACCAAGTTTGTACAAATGGTGCTAGTGTCTACGTGTGTGTGCATGTGTGTGAGTATGTGTGTGTGTGCAGGTGTGTGTACACGTGTGCAGGTGCATTTGTGTATATGTGTGTGTACATCTGTGCATCTGTGCATGTATACAGTGAGCACCAAGTTTGTACAAGTGGTGACGTATTGTCATATAGTTCCGTTCAACAGAGTTCACTGCCCGCTTCATTTCTCTGCCATCTGCACTGCCCAGACCAACAACTAAATCAATTTTCATTTGGTCAACCTTAAGCAACGAGAGGCGGCTCCATCTCATCAGTCCACCTATACAGCTCGCACTGTCATTGCCCCTACCACACAGCACACTGAGTCAGCACGGGCCGCAATTAGTGCCAGGGCAGCATGGATAGAGCAGCAGCAAAAGATGGGCAAGCCCGGCCCTCACACTGCCCCACGTATCGGCATGGCCACCACACAGAACTTCCAGGTAGATTGTGTAGATGTGTCAGCGTGTATGTGTCGGTACGCGTGTCTTTGGTATGCACGTGTGCAGGTCTGGCAGCAATCAAGGATAGCTGCCCAGGTGAATGGGGGGAGATTAGTGTGTAGGAAAAATCTGCCACCTTGTCTTGTCCGTGCAAGCAGAGCTCAATGGTGCAGCAAACAGCAAGCCCACACAAAGTGTCGGAGCCCATAGGTCCAGACAGCCCTGTGTCAACATCAGCCTGCCAATCACAACCACCCGCAAACATGCACGCACCCACTCACCTTATCAGTAGACAGATTGGCCTGAATAACACACTTTTGATTCGGTTGTGGGTGCAGATGCCGGAGATTGAGAAGCCCATGGAGCTAGACGCAAACATGCACGCACCCACTCACCTTATCTGGTTAACACTGTTAATTTGGTTGTGGGTGCAGATGCCAGAGATTGAGAAGACCATGGAGCTAGACGCCCCTGCATGCCACAAACATGCACGCACCCACTCACCTTATCTAATGAAAACTGTTGATTTGGTTGTGGGTGCAGATGCCGGAGATTGAGAAGCCCATGGAGCTGGACGCCCCTGCATGCCACATCGGCCTGTCGGAAAACGGGCGCTTGCTCACCATCACCGGCCTCTCTGGGAGCGTGTCTGTTTATGGCTTCCCAGATCTGATACCTCACTGCCGTTGGCCCCTTCACTCACCCGTGCCTGTCCAAGAAACCGCACTGGCTCAGGTAGGTAGGACTGTACAGCGCTTGTGCTACAAATGGAGGCTGTCGGAGGGTGCAGCTGAGCGGACAGCATGTCAAAAAGAGTGTTACCTCGTGACATGCTCTTGCACAACCAAAGTGTAGTTGCGGGTGCGTGTGTGTGTATGTATGTGTGTTAAGCTTGAGCGCTACGTGTCTGTAATTGCGCCGGGACAGAAAGGGTGGTTTGTCTCATGGCCCTAGAAATGTGCTGCTGGCGTTGTGGTTGCGGTGGCGAGGTGTGGCCGACACCCTGGTGATGTGGTCAGCACCCTCAGCACCCTGGTGATGTGTACGTCACACTAGTGATGTGGTTGACGCTCTGATGATGTGGTTGATGCTCTGGTGATGTGGTTGACGCTCTGATGATGTGGTTGATGCTCTGGTGATGTGGTTGACGCTCTGATGATGTGGTTGATGCTCTGGTGATGTGGTTGACGCTCTGGTGATGTGGTTGACGCTCTGGTGGTGAGGCCGACACCCTGGTGATATTGTTGACGCTCTGGTGATATTGTTGACGCTCTGGTGATGTGGATGACACCCTGGTGATATTGTTGACGCTCTGGTGATGTGGTTGACGCTCTGGTGATGAGGCTGACACCCTGGTGATATTGTTGACGCTCTGGTGATGTGGACGACACCCTGGTGATGTGGACGGCACACTGGTGATGTGGTTGACGCTCTGGTGATGAGGCCGACACCCTGGTGATGTGGCCAGCACCCTGGTGATGTAGCTGACCGCTCCTTGGTGATGTGGCTAACGTCTTGATGATGCTCAGCACCCGGGCAGGTCCCTGTTCCCTCGCTGGAATAAAATGCACACATCAATCACACGCTCACACACGCACACACAAATATGCACACACAAATACGCGCACACACATGCAGACCCTTGGCAGCAGCAAGCTTCCCACCCAGGATCAGCTGCTCGTCTGTGGTGGTGCTGCCACCCTCACGTCTTGCCTGCTCGTATCTGTTGGCTCCGATGGCTGCGTGTGTGTGATGTCCCTAGAGGCTAATGATCTGCTGGGCATAGTGGGGGCTTGGGAAAGACAGCAGAAGACCTCTGAAAATTCGCAGGTGTGCTTTTCAGGGTTAGGTGTAGGTGTGGTGAGTATGCAACTATATGAATATGTGTTTGTGATTGTGCATATGTGCATGCAACTTAGAGAGCTTCAATATCCTAGGAGCTACCACCTTCACGCTGAGCTGCTCTACGCAGGCATTCACGCGAATGCACAATTGCAACCTTTGTAATCCCTCTCACGGACACACCAGAAGCACTCCTGTGTGCTGCTACAAATTTTAGTACATCTGTATGCCTGCTACACATCTGCACACATATGAATGTTGCTCACACGTTGTACGCCATGCGCTATTCGACCCACTTTTATTCACCACATGCTGTACGTTATTTTGGTCGTCCTCCATCTTGATTGCAGTCGCCCGTAGAAAAGCGCCCCCCCCGGCCTCCTTCTGGGGCACAGAGTAGCATCGTGGCTGGCCAGCCTGGGCTGGAAGGCGCTGTGTGTGGGGCAGCAAGGACGCGGTGGGTGCTCGTGCGCTGCTTAACTTAAGATTTCAGTGTTGTGAGTGTGTATAGGTGCTGTGCTGTGTATGTGTGTGCACTTGTGTTTGCATGTGTGTATGGGGGGGATTGGTGTGTGTTTGTATATGTGTGTGTTTGTGCCTTGTATGACAAATCTACCAATTCCAGCACATACAAAAAAGCTTTCACATTATGCTAGCACACCCCACAAACACATTAGTGCACATGGCGCACTAAAGCACACATATACACATGTACACAAACACACGCAGACCTGTGTTTTCCAAGCTGCCTCACACCATTGCGTACCCTGCTAAGGAAGATGGGGTGCTTGGATGGAAGGAAGCTCCTCTGGCTGCACGGGTGAGGTTGTGTGTGCCTGCATGGTGCATGGTGTGTTCATGTGTGTGTGTGTGTGAGATGCATTTAAAAATTGCACACACACAAATCAGGTGGACGTCAAGCCTGTCCAGGCATGGAGGGCTTGTGCAATAAATTAAGGAAGGAATGGCTGCGATAGCGTTGGAACATGACGTGCAGAGCTGGGCTTACACGCTCATTCATTATCACCTCATCTTCTTCCTGAAATTTGCAAGTCAGCTTACAAACCACCTTGAAATCGGCAACAATTTAAGAGCTTTCCAGCTTACAAGTCAGCTACAGATGATGGTCCCAACAGTTGCCACAATATCCACCCCTACATGATCCAATGATCCAATTGCCTAATCCAATGATCCAATGATCCAATTGCCTACAGCTGAAGTTTTCAACCTAACAGTGATTTTCCCTTCAATCACTGACCCCTCCCACTTGAACTGAATGGCCCATTCCTCTTGCAGCGGAAAGCAAAAATAGCAGACATCGAGGAGGCTGAAGCCAAGCTTAAAGTCAAGAAAGCAGAGTTTGCAACACGGCTCAGAGAACTGAAGAAGCTGAACGCATCCCAAGGTAGGCAAGTGTGCAGTCTTATGTATGTGTGCAGTCTTATGTATGTGTGCATGTATGATGTATGCGTGTGTGTGTGAGAGCATGTCTGCACTACGCACATGACCACTTGTTTGTGTACACGCGCTACTCCCATTGTGATGTGTGATGTCTGCTCCTGCAGTCTATAAGCATACTTTTTTGGACAATTTTCTTTCGCCTTTCCTACTTCAAGCATGTACAAAGCGCATTTGCCTTGTATGCGTGGGGGAGGCCCCTTCCTTGCTGCTCGTGATCAAACTATGTAGAGATTATCAGAGATGGATTTTTAAGCCACCACCCAGGAGGCGTACATTTTTTTCTTCTGACAGTCGTGTGTAAATTTCGGGCCTCCAACCCAAAATGACCCCCCTCCTCCAAACCCCCCTTCCTGACCCCCCACACTTATGTAAAGGGGGTCAATCTGCTCAAAATTTAAGCAGCTATCTGCCTGCAAAGTTCTCATGTCAATTAATCTTATGCGTGAAGAGCTATAGGGCAAAACCTGATATGCATACGCTCTTGCACTGACCACCTGTTTAGTGCACAAATCCAGCCAAAACCTTTGCCAAAGCACTTTTTTACTCCATTCTTGCAACTTATGCAATACGTGAACTTTGGAATCAATTGCTGGTAATTTGCCTGAACACCAGCCTACTTGGGGGCGTTCCATGCATTTCTGTGACCAGGCACCCTGACCCCCCCCTCTTATGAAATCACCCAACAAGGGTGCCAATTGAACGGGTTCAAGCTGAGGAATCCAAAAACATATTCATATTTTGTGAAAGTGACCCAGTTAATTGTGGAGCGGGG
>Ga0307968_1002622_pt1 | contig 15017 bp, 16 predicted proteins | sample OrgLakmetagen650_FD_201834 | JGI IMG/M metagenome (GOLD analysis project Ga0307968, IMG submission 201834) | Saline water microbial communities from Organic Lake, Antarctica - #650 | ecosystem: Environmental > Aquatic > Non-marine Saline and Alkaline > Saline | place: Antarctica: Organic Lake... | reverse complement strand
GCAGCACACACACATGCACACACACTCATATACACACATACCCTCCCAGTGCCACAGCCGTTGGCAGCACACACACATGCACACACACACTCATATACACACATACCCTCCCAGTGCCACAGCCGTTGGCAGCACAAACACACGCACACACACTCATATACACACATACACTCACACATGCGGAATTATGTTTGCGCCAGCTGTGGCCGGTGCATGCTCCTCGCCCAGTGGCACAAAAGCTGTAGGCAGCACACACACACACAAACACGCGCACACACGCACACACACAAACACACGCACACACGCGCACACACACACACGTGCACACACACGTACGCACGCTCATACATGCAGAAATTCTGCATGCGCCAGCTGTGGCCGGTGCGTGCTCCTCGTCCAGTGGCACAAAAGCTGTAGGCAGCACACACACACACACGTGCACACACACACACGCACACACACGTACGCACGCTCATACATGCAGAAATTCTGCATGCGCCAGCTGTGGCCGGTGCGTGCTCCTCGTCCAGTGGCTCAGAAGTTGTTGGCAGACACCCCCCTGTTAACAGGACAGCGTGTGCTGGATGCTCTGTACCCTGCGGTGTTGGGAGGTGAGTAGGGGGGGTTGAGTGTGTGTATATGTATGTTTGCGTATCCGTACATGCGTGTGCTGTGTATGTGTGCTTGCATGCGCGCATGTGTGCACGCTTGCGTGTGCGTACATGTGTATGCGTGTGCTGTGTGCTTGTGTGTGTATGTGTAGTTTTGTGCAAGCAGCAATCGTGCATGTAAAGGAGCACTCCTGGGTTCCATTGCAGAGCTAAACCATGCTGTCAGTGGTTCACATGCGTTGACAAACACGTGTGAAATCATGTTGACACACACACACACACACACACGTAAAATGAGGGTCGACAGCTGGGCTAGGGGGTGCACGAACGCCTGAAGTGCAATCGCGCACACCATTGCCTGAACTGTTCAATATTGCCTGAACTGCGCAATCGCCTGAACTGCAATCGCGGACGCCATTGCCTGAACTGCGCAATCGCCTTAACTGTGCAATAACCTAAAGTGCAATCGCGCATGCCATTGCCTGAACTGCGCAATCGCCTGAAGTGCAATCGCGCACACCATTGCCTGAACTGCGCAAAATCGCCTCAACTGCGCAATCGCCTGAAGTGCATTCGCGCACGCACATTCATCAAACCCAAGCATGCTTGTCATTCCTGTTTAGGTGGTGCGTGTGCCATTTCGGGCGCTGTCGGCAAATTGTATGTGTGTGTATATATCGTGTGTGTGTTTTGTGTGTGTGTGTGTGTGTGTGTGTGTGTGTGTCTCCGGTCAGGCACTGTGCCGGTGGGCACGCCTAGCACGCCTTGCACTGTGCTGGTGAGCACGCCCCCATACGACAGGTGCAAGCATGTGTGTATGATATCTGTTTGGCACAGGCACATGTGCCATCCTGGGTGCTTTTGGCTGCGGCAAGTCTACCACCGGTCAGGCACTGTGCTGGTGTACACTAACAAAACAACAGATACAAGCATGTGTGTATGATATCTGTTTGGCACAGGCACATGTGCCATCCCGGGTGCTTTTGGCTGCGGCAAAACTGTCATCAGTCAAGCGCTGTCCAAGTACTCCAACTCTGATGGCATCATTTACGTGGGCTGCGGGGAGCGTGGGAATGAGATGGCAGAGGTGCGTGTGTGTGTTTGCATGTGTCAATGTGTGTGCATGCTGGGCTGTGGGATGCGTGAAGATAAATGGCGGAGGTGTGGGTGTATGTATATGTGTATGTGGGCTGCAGGCAGCGTGGGAATGAGATGGCAGAGGTGTGTGTGTTTGTGTACGTGGGCTCTGGGATGCGTGAAGATGAATGGCAGAGGTATGGTTGTGTGTATGTGTGTGTACGTGGGCTGCAGGCAGCGTGGGAATGAGATGGCAGATGTGTGTGTTTGTGTACGTGGGCTCTGGAGTGCGTGGGGATGAGAAGGTGACAGAAACGTGTGTGTGTGTATGTTTGCATGTATGTGTAAGCGTATGTTTTTTTGCTTTTGTGTGTATTCGCGTCCCTTGTAAACTGCAAGTGTCCAGAGGGAAAGTTTTAACTTAACACGTCGGTCACCAGCTTGCTCAATGCCAAACATCAGTTTCTTGTTGCCTGTTGGTAAAAGCCGAGTGCTCACGTAATCGGGGTTGGCGAGAACCATATAAATACGGTGTATGCACGGTATTTTTGGCAGGGAAATCACCGAATACTAGGTCATATACGGTTCTGGCCAACCCTACAAAGAATCCCTGTTCACAGCTTAGGACAGCCTTAGTGTGAGCTTCTCACCGAAAAGTCTTGTCGGCTGTGGGTCAGATCACTGCCGTTATAAAGCATCAGAAGCAGCACGTCAGCTAATATCCCCAGCCTGGAAAGTGGGTGAAACAAGTCTGGAAACTTATTTTTTGTCCTGAGATGCACATCACGATCCGCGTGAAGAATTTTGGACCCAAACCACAATCACTCCTGCAAAGTGGGGAGCACATTGGGCATCATCAAGAAGCGCAAACCTTTCATTCATTCCTTCTGAACAAGCATCATTAAGCACAATCACTCCTGCAAAGTGGGGAGCACATTGGGCATCATCAAGAAGCGCAAACCTTTCATTCATTCCTTCTGAACAAGCATCATTAAGCATAATCAAGCATCATCAAGCAGCGCAAACCTCTTCATTCATTCATTTTTTCTGAATGAGCATCATTAAGCATCACCAAGCAACATCAAGAAGCGCAAACCTTCATTCATTCATTTTTTCTGAACAAGCTTCTTTCCTTCCTGATCTCCCAGCTCCTTGCACCTTTGATCTCTCAGCTGCTGCAAGAGCCACAAGCATTTGTGGAACTGTGTTTAGCACACACACACACACACACACACACACACACACACACACACACACACACACACACACACACACACACACACACACATGTGCATTTGTGCAGGTGGAACTGTGTTGCACGTATGCGAGGCTCCTCCCCACCCATGTGTGCATGTCAAACTGTTTTGCACATATGCATGCATGATAAAAGCCATGTGCATTTGTGCAGGTGAAACTGTGTTGCACGTATGCGAGGCTCCTCCCCACCCATGTGTGCATGTCAAACTGTTTTGCACATATGCGTGCATGATAAAAGCCATGTGTATTTATGCTGGTGGAACTGTGTTGCACGTATGCGAGGCTCCTCCCCACCCATGTGTGCATGTCAAATTGTGTTTTGCGCATATGTCTGCATGATAAGAGCCACGTGCATTTGTGCAGGTGGAACAGTGTTGCACGTATGCATGTATGATTGCTCCTCGCCCACTGTTTTCAAATAACGTAGACGGGGCAGTGAAGAGTGTCAGCAAGCATCAACCAAAATGTGTGCAACGCATCCTCCCACTGCACAGACGCATCTAATGAATTAATGTTGAGGTTTCAGCCAAGGTCAAGAATGTCTGTGCATACACACACATTCCAAAGCTGAAGGAACGATTCGGCCACAAGGCTAGGTAGATCAGAATGAGGAGGCATTTTATCAGAATGAGGAGGCATTCCTCAGAATGAGGAGGCATAGTATCAGAATGAGTAGGCATATTTAGATGAATACTGTAACTCCCAGAGAATATCACCTTTGTGTGCGAGATCATTAATGAAGGGTAATCATTTTGTGGTCTTATTCACCAGCACTCATCATCTTGTTATGTGAATTACACATTGCCCCGCCTGCTGGATCGAGCATGATGAAGACGCATGTTTGGCCTTGATTATCTCAGAATTCATTTTTGGCGTGTCAGCGTATAAAACAATAGGTTTGACCTGCTCCTGTTGCATACCCGTGTAAGCTAGCTGATTATGAATCCCCTCCCGCGCACAAAACTGAGCCTGCTCTCTTTGCCTGTCTGTATTTATATACACCTTTGAACTTGCATTCAGGTGCACATGGAATTCCCTCAGCTTTGTACTAGCTTCATCATAAGTCATTATCTCAACTCGGCTATGGACTAAATATGTACCTTTAAACTTGCATTCAGGTGCTCATGGAGTTCCCTCACCTTTGGACTAGCCTCATCATAAGTCATTATCTCAACTCGGCTATGGACTAAATATGTACTTTTGAACTTGCATTCAGGTGCTCATGGAGTTCCCTCACCTTTGGACTAGCCTCATCATAAGTCAATATCTCAACTCGGCTCTGGACTAAATATGTACTTTTGAACTTGCATTCAGGTGCTCATGGAGTTCCCTCAGTTGACAATGACCATGCCAGACGGACGGGAGGAGTCCATTATGAAGCGCACATCCTTGGTGAGTTTAGTTTTAGTTTGGATTACAAAGGCCTCCAGCCTGGCATGGCTGCTCAACCTATGGGTCCCAACAAGTAAATCAATCAAAAAGATCGACAGCTGCACTAATGAATTTGTAAACCTCTGAGTCGTGCTGAAAAACAAAACCTTTGATATCACCTTCAGAAATATTATCAAAGAATTGGTGAACTGGAACTGCAAATGTTCGGTGCCCATACATGAAAAAAATCCGGTGGCTCTTCTGTGAGCTTTCCCATGGCTCTTTGTGTGAGCTTTCCCATGCTTGCGTAATCAAGGCCAGATGGACTGCTTACAAACTTCTTTGCCGTGCATACGCAGAAAGTGAGGTTCTAACACACACAGACAAGTGCACACACGCACACACACATGCACATACACGTGCACACACACACCAACTTGAACGCACACACACCTATACCTACACACACTCACACACACACACACACACATACATACACACACACACTCACTTCTTGCAGGTGGCCAACACATCCAACATGCCTGTGGCAGCTCGAGAAGCTTCCATCTACACCGGCATCACCCTGGCTGAGTACTTCCGTGATATGGGCTACAACTTCGCTATGTGAGTACAAGCTCTGACAGCTCACGCTTTGTGTGGTGTGCTGCTTACTCCTAGATCGGTCGTTGCGAGAATGTGTGTGGTGCGTCAAACCCACGACATCTGCTAGCTGCACCAGCAATGTGTAAACTTCTGCATCGTGGGCTACAGTTTTGCTTTGTGAGCGCAATTCCTGGCCACGCCATTAACTGTGACTTGCTTTGTGATTGCAATTCATGGCCACGCCATGAACTGTGGCTTGCTTTGTGAGCGCAATTCATGGCCACGCCATTAGCTGTGACTTGCTTTGTGAGTGCAATTCCTGGCCATGCCATGAACTGTGGTTTGCTTTGTGAGTGCAATTCCTGGCCACGCCATGAACTGTGGCTTGCTTTGTGAGTGCAATTTCTGGCCACGCCATGAGCTGTGACTTGCTTTGGGAGTGCAATTCCTGGCCAAGCCATGAACTGTGGCTTGCTTTGTGAGTGCAATCCCTGGCCACGTCATGAGCTACGGTTTTGCTTTGTAATGTGAGTGCAATTTACGGCCACACGTTTAACTTGTAGTGCGTTGTCACGCCATGTTTAACTTGCAGTGCGTTTTCACGCCACGTTTAACTTGTAGTGCGTTGTCACGCCACGTTTAACATGCAGTGCGTTGTCACGCCACGTTTTACTTGTAGTGCATTGTCATGCCACTTTTAAAGTGCGCAGTCACGCCACGTTCAACATGTAGTGCGCAGTCACGCCACGTTTTACTTGTAGTGCGTTGTCACGCCACGTTTAACATGTAGTGCGTTGTCACGCCACGTTTTGCTTGTAGTGCGTTGTCACGCCACGTTTAACATGTAGTGCGTTCACGTCACGTTTTACTTGTAGTGCGTTGTCACGCCACGTTTAACTTGTAGTGCGTTGTCACGCCACGTTTTACTTGTAGTGCGTTGTCACGCCACGTTTAACATGTAGTGCGTTGTCACGTCACGTTTTACTTGTAGTGCGTTGTCACGCCACGTTTAACTTGTAGTGCGTTGTCATGCCACGTTTTACTTGTAGTGCGTTGTCACGCCACGTTTAACTTGTAGTGCGTTGTCACGCCACGTTTTACTTGTAGTGCGTTGTCACGCCATGTTTAAATTGTAGTGCGTTGTCACGCCACGTTTTACTTGTAATGCATTGTCATGCCACTTTTAAATTGTAGTGCGCAGTCACGCCACGTTTAACTTGTAGTGCGTTGTCACGCCACCTGGTTGGCCGACCCAACGCAATGATGTGCGCTTGTTATGCAAGAATCGTCCATCTCTACCAATTCGGAGTGGGCATTCTGGTGAAGGCTTAGATGATGTCAATCAGGTGGTTCCCTTTCCTTGCTCCATGTCTGAAACTTGCATACGTGTGTCACTGTTTAACTCAACTTTCTTTACTACTATCCCAGGATGGGTGACTCCACCTCACGATGGGCAGAAGCCTTGCGAGAGATTTCAGGTCGCCTGGCAGAGATGCCTGCTGATTCAGGTAATGGGGTGTGTGTGTACATGCATGCATGCCTGTATGGGTGTGGGTTGGTATGCGTGTGTGTGCGTGTGTGTGTGGTTGTACATGTGTGCGTGCGTGTGTGTGTGTGGTTGTACATGTGTGCGTGTGTGTGTGTGCGTACCTTCGTGCATGCATGCGTGCATGCAAGACATCTTGCCAGCAGGTCCTCAGGGTTGACTATCTCAAATATGTTGGAAAGGAAAGGGTGGTTGCGTTGAGACTGATAACAGTCTTTACAGAGAAAGGTGGTGTTCGATTTCAGTAAGACTGCAGGGTCTCAGTATGGGTGACGCAAGTTGTGGGTTTTTGAATTAAAGGAGGACTGGCAGGGTCTCTTACTTTGTAGGCTGGGGTGCGTCTGTGGTGCCTGGGCAGTTTTGGGTAGTGATTTTGACAAATTGAGTGAGTTGTATTTTTCTCTATCCATGTACATGTTAACACGTAAGACATTCCTTCAACGCCTTTATGTAAGGTGCGGTGGATTTGTAGGCTGATAATGTTTTAGGATGTGCACATGCTGATGCACTAGCAGCGTTCACACGCGCACACACACGCACATACAACACTCTTACGCTTGCACTCACACATTGACGTACAAACACAAACACACAACGCAAACAAACACACATACACACACACTCCTGCATGTAGGCTACCCCGCGTACCTGGGTGCTCGTTTGGCGTCTTTCTACGAGCGTGCAGGACGTGTCGTGTGTTTAGGGGGCCCCAAGAGGGAAGGGTCTGTGACTATTGTGGGGGCTGTGTCCCCTCCCGGTGGTGATTTCTCAGACCCCGTGACCTCAGCCACGCTGTCCATTGTGCAGGTGTGAGTGGGCGTGTAGGTGTGCTGGTGTGGGTGTGGGTGTGGGTGTGGGTGTGGGTGTGGGTGTGGGTGCAGCTGCAGGTAGAGGACCTCAGCCACACTATCCATCTTGCAGGTGCCAAGTGGGTGTGTAGGTGTGCTGGTGTGGGTGTGGGTGTGGGTGTGGGTGCGGCTGCAGGTAGAGGTGGGTTGTGGTTTTGTTCGTTCGTTCGTCCATCGTGCAGGTGCGAGTGGGTGTGTAGGTGTGCTGGTGTGGGTCATCCATTCTGCTCATGAAGAAATTTCTGCTTATGAAGATTCTGCTCATGATGTGGGTCATCCATTCTGCTCATGCTGTGGGTCATCCGTTCTGCTCATGAAGAAGATACTGCTTATGAAATTTCTGCTCATGACGTGGGTCATCCATTCTGCTCATGGGTTATTCCATCATGCTCATGGGTTAATCCATCCATGCTCATGGGTTGATCCATCATGCTCATGGGTTAGTCCATTCATGCTCATGGGTTAATCCATCATGCTCATGGGTTAATCCATCATGCTCATGGGTTAATCCATCCATGCTCATGGGTTAATCCATCATGCTCATGGGTTAATCCATCCATGCTCATGGGTTAAAGACATGCTGGTGTGGGTGTGGGTGCGGCTGCAGGTAGAGGCGGGTTGTGGTTTTGTTCGTTTGTGCAGGTGCAGGTGCGCGTTGCCCTTATTGGCATCGACGTATGCAAGTCTGGCATTACATGCGCAGGTGCCTGTGTATGTGCCATGTATGTGAGTGGGAGAGTGGGAGAGGCATGCCTCTGTCGTCATCGCCGTAAAGCACACACACACACGCATACGCACACACAAACATATACACACGCATACACACACACGCGTGCACACGCACAAACATATGCACACATGCTCACGCACAAACACACATGCACACGCACACACAGGTGTTCTGGGGCCTGGACAAGAAGCTCGCGCAACGCAAGCACTTTCCTTCCGTCAACTGGCTCATCTCTTACTCCAAGTACACCAAGGTAACACACTAGCTCATCTTTCCCTCGAACACACCAACCAGGGTAACACACAACTTTATAGTCCAGGAACAGCTTTCTAGTCTAGGAACACACTGGCTCATCTTAGCCTTAGAACAGCAGGATAACCAGGGCTGTGCAACAGCTTGATAACCAGGGATAACCACAACAGGATAACCAGGGCTGTGCAACAGCAGGATGACCAGGGATAACCACAACAGGATAACCAGGGATGACCACAACAGGATAACCAGGGCTGTGCAACAACAGGATAACCAGGGATAACCACAACAGGATAACCAGGGCTGTGCAACAGCAGGATGATCAGGGCTGTGCAACAACAGGACAACCAGGGCTGTGCAATAGCAGGATAACCAGGGATAACCACAACAGGATAACCAGGGCTGTGCAACAGCAGGATGACCAGGGCTGTGCAACAACACCGTCAGAGCCATTTTGTACCATAATTCCCTTATGGGTAACCCACCGCCAACCGTACCGTCATGCATAGAGTTGGCCAGAACCATATATAGACACGGTATATATACGGTATTTTTGGCAGGAAAATCACCAAATATACGATCATACACGGCGTATATATACGGTTGTGGTTAACCCTAGTCATGCACCATCATGGCCGTCTCCGAATTTCGGAATGACAGTCTAGGCCGTCAATTTACGGCGTCGACCGTCAGACTGTGTTTTTGACGGACCGTACCGTCAGACCGCCATTGCACAGCCCTGAGAATATCACACTGGCTCATCTCTCACTCTAAACACACCAACCAGGGTAACACACAACATCTTAGTCTAAGATCAGCAGGGTATCACACATCTTCTTTTCTAACGTGGTGCATGCCAGGGCAGTGCTGTTTATGTTCCCTCCGATCAAAGCTCATGAGAAGGTGCAAAGGGATCCATAGACCTTATCCGATCTCACGGTAGCCGCCACACCTGCGTTGGGTGTTAGAGCAGACACGCAACACAAAACGCAAGGACACAGACACTTCTGTGCGCCACTCTGTCAAAGGCATGCGTTATATATGGTGTTGGCCATAACCCTATATATACATATACATATACGGCAATTTGGCAGGAAAATCGCCAAATATACGGTCATATACGGCGTATATATACGGTTCTGCTATATATACGGTGCTGCGTATATATACCATATATATACAACTCTATGCATGCAGCATGCATGTAGCAAGCTGCATCAACTTTCTACGCACTGCACTGCCGCGCCCCCTTGCACCGCTAACTCCCACTTTTGACTCCCACTTTATGCTGTGACTGCAAGACGTAGATAGTACGCCACACATAGGTAGTATGCCACACTTAGGTAGTACACCAGCACAAATAGGTAGTACGCCAGCACACATAGTTAGTACATCAGCACACATAGATAGTACGCCACACTTAGGTAGAACGCCACACATAGGTAGAACGCCAGCACACATAGGTAGTACACCAGCACACATAGATAGTACGCCAGCACACATAGGTAGGACGCCAGCACGCATAGATAGTACGCCACACATAGGTAGAACGCCGGCACGCATGCTGCGTTGAGGCCAGCACGCGTGCTGCATTGTCAATTGCATAGTTGTGCATAAGCATGCATGCGTTATCGTAACTGCTACTTGCTGCATTGCCACGTCACCTCACTCCCTAGTCCTGCAATAATTGTAGCACAGAATGTTTATTAACACCACGCATGCATTCTGCACTGACCTTCAACTCACTAGTTTAACTCGCCAAGGCACCTTGCCACTCACACCCACTGATCACCGTTCCTGCCTTTCCCTGCATTTCAGGCATTGGAGCCTTTCTACGACAAGTTTGACCCGGACTTTGTGGGTTTGCGTACCACATTCCGTGAGGTACTGAGAGCAGTGTCTCTGGAATGCTAAACTGGGTGTATTAAACAAAGACGGGGCTAGCTAGGACTGCAAGATTTACAAGGTTTACAATAAAAAGGCCTTCAGTCAAGAAGTATGACTGCTTGCCTGTGGGCTAGCTAGGGCTACAACATGTATCGAGCAGTCACTGCTTGACAGTTTGATAGCGCACATAGGTATTCAGGAGAGTTGCGCAAAGTAGGATGATTTACGATGTTGTGTGATCTAGGGTGAGTGTCGTGGACGTGGACATGATCTAGGACTCTAAGACTTATCCTAGAGTCCTAGAGTCCTGTTATTGTGTTGTGTGATCTAGGATGGGCATCGTGGACATGGACGTGATCTAGGTCATGTCATTATATGTTGCGTGATAGGGTTTACATTGCCTCTTTTTAAGGGTTGGTCTATGCCACCGCCCGTGCAGACTGGTCCACGTCACCTTTTCTGGGTAGGAAATGTATCCTCCTCTTCTGTTTTCCGCGTTTCCTCTTATGTAGGGTCTGAGGATGTAGGGTCCCTATAAATGCAAGCTAAGAGGAACAGAGTAGAAGAAATAGAAGATGTTAAACTTAATTGTTTGTGGATTATACGTCTTTGTTGACAACACAGTAGAGAGCCAGTGTCCAGTTGGTTAGGCTGGTCAATAAATGCCGTACTGCTAGTAGGCACCCCAATAAGGTGGAGCGCATATTGAGTAGGGCAGTCATGCACCAAAAAACCTTAGAGTTGGCCAGAATTGTGTATGGCCGTGAATTTCAGACATCCCTGCCAGAAATACCATACATACACTGGTGGCCAGGAATACCGGCTGGTGGCCAGAAATACCCTGCCCGAAAGTACCGTACATACAGAGTTACAGATAAAGCCATCAGTCAAAACATGTGACTGCTAGGTAACCGTACATACACTGGTGGCCAGAATGGAAGGTTCTGGTCACCCTGCAGAACCCTGATACGCACGTTGTATCATTGCCGTGTTCCCTGCAAACTGCAGGTGCTGCAAAAGGAGGACGAGCTGAATGAAATCGTGCAGCTGGTGGGCAAGGATGCACTGGCAGAAACGGATAAGATCGTGCTGGAGACTGCGAGGTCAGTGGCAGGGTTTGAACCTACCGTAATCTAACTGTGCTCGGCAGTGCACCTGGTTAATGTGTGCTCAGCACACCCGTGAAGGTGTGCTTCGTGCACCTGGGTGCAAGGTGCTCGATAGTGCGCCTAGTTGGAATGTGCAGATCAACCGAAAGTATGCTCACTTGATTAAAATATGCTCTCAGTGCAACTACTTCAAATGCCCTCGATAGTGGACCTGGATGAAATTTGCGTCAGGGTGGAATGTGCTGAAAAGCGCGCCTAGCTAAAATGTGCTCACAAGTGCGCCTGGTTTAACTGTGCTCAGTGCGCTTAAGTTAAATGTGATCACGAGTGCGCCTGGTTGTAATGTGATCACGAGTGCGCCTGGTTAAAATGAGCTCAAAACTGCGCTTAACGGAAATGTGCTCTAAACTGCGCTAAACGGAAATGTGCTCACAAGTGCGCCTGGTTTAAAATTTGCTCAAATGCCACTCTTGGAGAAATGCCAAGTGCAATGAATATCAGTGCTCAATGGCGCAGCTGGATGAATTGCAATTACTAGTGATTATGCATTGGCTAACGCTTTGCCAGCTGGGAGGAAAGAAGCAGAAACAAAAGCTACAAAGGCAGCTCGACCACTCCTAGCCTCAATTAAGGGAGGGGAGCCACTTGGGTTCTGCAAGACTCCACCACCTCCACCACCAAATGAATAAGAATTAAGTTTTGGGTCAGGGGACAAGTTTCTTGTGCAATTGCATCGATTGCCACGATGTGTTTTATGAAAAGACCTAAGCTTTAAGTGAAACTAGACTCTGAGGGCAAGCAGCCCTAGCTGGGGCCAGATCAGGCCAGAAGACTTGTACAAAAAGCTCAAGGAAACAACCAATCCATTAAGCAAATGCATGCTCCCCCAGATAATTCCCCGTCCCCCCCCCCCCCTTCCCGGCCCCTTCAGAATTGATCACTTATATACTAGTCGAGAGCTCTTGACATCAGGATTCCGGATATGTAATTTATATTTTATTTGATACATGAAGTCAAAAAGTTATGACACTTACAGGCTCCTGACTGTGCCCTTCCAAACTCCTTCACAGGTTCATCAAAGATGACTACCTGCAGCAAAACAGCTTCACTCCATACGACAAGTACTGCCCATTCTACAAGAGCGTGGCCATGATGCGCAACATTGCCAACTTCCACCGCCTGGCCACTGGTGAGGAATAAAAGAAGTAGTTATAAAAAGGATGTCTAGGGCCTTCACCACTCAATGGATGCAGAATTGCCACGCATGAGTTCCCCCAACAGGACAGCAAAGAGGAAGAGCTGTGTTGTGGGGGTCTTGTTGTTCCTGAGCCCTAAGGATGGCCCAGGAACAACATGACCCAGGAACAACATGAATCAGGATGGCCCAGTATATGCACTCTAGGCTTGTAGGACAAAGGCGCCTTAATCAACCGATTAAGACCTTTAGAACGGAGACACATGCAATCAGGCATGTGTAAAGCAAGCGTGCTAAACCTTAACTGATGAAATAATTAATTCAGAAGATCCTTGACCAGACCTCAGACGCTGACCTCATACAATCCACCACATGAACCGAATGTGCAGCTGCTGTGGAACGCACATCCTCGGGGAATTCGGAGGGCGCCAAGATCACGTTCAACATCATCAAGCAGCGCCTGAACGAGATCATGTACAAACTCACGGCACAGAAATTTGAAGACCCAGGTGCGTGGCACTCAAAAAGGGTTACAAGGGTTACAATGATGGCCTACAGCCCGAGACTCTGGCTGATGGCAATTGGCTGGTGAAACAAAAAGACTGCAATTGTCATCAACCAGTGAACTTAATTCCTCAACATCAGCGCAAGTGTTTAAATGCCTTGCAAATCTTACTTTTAAGCTGCTCGTTTGCCCTTCACTTGCTTTGTAGCCGAGGGAGAGGACGTAGTGAGCAACAAGCTTCGAGTCGTGGGCGAGGAAATGGCGGAGCGATTCAGGCAGTTGGAGGAGGAGTTTCGATGATGCACTTCTGAAGGAGCTTTTGCTTGAGTAGCTACAGAAGGAGTGTACTCGTGAGAGCCTTTCTTATTCCAAACCAATTTGACATGTCAAGAGGAGGCCATTTTCCTTCCTTCATGAATGCAATCCATCACAAGGAGCTCAAGTGCAGCATCACTGTGTTTTTATTCCTAGCCCCATACTTGAACAAAAGTTGAAACTACGCAAGCAGTGAAAACCGCTCCCCACATAAATCAAGGAAAAGGAGCCACTTTGGTATTGGGTACCGTGGAAGCCCTCCCCCACAAATAGAAGAGAAGATCAAGGCCAGGAGGGAAGGAGGCTCAGTTTACAAGGTTTACAAGCAAAAGTCTTCAGTCGAGAAGTATGACTGCTCACCTGTTCATAATGTACAAGGGGTTACAAGGGGGTTACAAGGATGGCCTACAGCCCGAGACTCTGGTTGATGGCAATTGGCTGGTGAAACAAAATCAACCAGTGTCAAGAATTGAAACTAAATCTGACATGTATGAGTCTTGATTCAGGAATGCATTGATCTCAAAATCAGTGATACTGTGATGACAAGCCAAGAAAGGAATAAGTTCAGAACTCGAAGGAGCAAACGCATGCAGAGTCTTAAACATTCCTTCAAAAAGGTCTCTGTATCTCATGCGCAGCTCGCACACTTCAGCACACTTGCAAAAGAAAAGCACATGCTTCTCATGATCTTGAACTTCTCCACACTCACATTTATCACAAATGCTAGAACCACCATGCCATTTGTGCCTCTTCATAAAGTACAATAAGTTTATGATGAAAATGATGAAGTTTATTTTATCCTAGTGCAAAAATGCAGACACATCTTGAGTTCCTGGTTCCTGATTGTGAAAATAAAAAGGCGTACTTCCTGCGAAGCGAGACCATCTGAGGGTGTGTACAGTGAAAGATAACATGTACTTCATCCTGAACATCATCATCAGCCTCACACAAGCCACAAACTGGGGAAGAGGTGGACGCTTTTTGAGAGTCAAAACCCCTTCAGTCAAAATCCTTAAAAGGCTAGAGAGTGGTTGTATATGGTGCCACCCACACCCACAAGGATAACGGAGGCTCCTTAAAGGGTGGAGCAGAGGCTGTTCCTGCACGGCGCTCAGCTGGTTCTGCGGTCTAGTGTCCTCATAGACACTAGCTTACTTGAGGTGTATGTCACGTTGCTGAGATCTAAGTCGATGCTGTCTGGGGAAGGTGGATCTGCCAATGGCGGCTGGCGGTGCTACTGGTCTCCTTTACTTGCCACTAAGAACCCACTCCCTTACTTGCTAGTCTGTTGCTGTTTTGTTGTCGCGGAGGTAGTGGGAGCAGCCAGTACAGCATCCGGACGGTTTTAGGTTACTTTTCTGTCTGAGAAGCGAGATGGAAAAAGCCACTTTGGTATATCATACTTTTAACTGTGATGGGAAGATACTGCAATAATAGCCGTTCGCTGCTACTTATATCCGATCGAGCTGCACGCTACACAGGTGTCATCGATGACCGGGTAAAAAAATTGATTTATAAAAGCGTGTATACTTAATTATGAAATCAAAGGTAAGAGCACACACACACAAACAAACAAACACACACACACACACACACACGCACACACGCACACACACAAACACACACACACACATAAACACACACACACACACACACACACACACACACACACACACACAAAACACACCCACACCCACACCCACACCCACAC
>Ga0307968_1002621_pt1 | contig 15021 bp, 14 predicted proteins | sample OrgLakmetagen650_FD_201834 | JGI IMG/M metagenome (GOLD analysis project Ga0307968, IMG submission 201834) | Saline water microbial communities from Organic Lake, Antarctica - #650 | ecosystem: Environmental > Aquatic > Non-marine Saline and Alkaline > Saline | place: Antarctica: Organic Lake... | reverse complement strand
GTGTGTGTGTGTGTGTGTGTGTGTGTGTGTGTGTGTGTGTGTGTGTGTGTGTGTGTGTGTGTGTGTGTGTGTGTGTGTGTGTGTGTGTGTGTGTGTGTGTGTCTAGATTTGCCTACTTTGTAGGGGTCTTCTGCTGCAGCCTTCGTTCGCACGGACGATATAACATGTCTTTGGCTAATGAGTGGGGCTCTTCTAACTGCTACGGGCAGGCTGCTAGTGCGCTGATTCAAATGCAGAGGCCGGCAACCGGTTGATGCCTTTTGTAATTGCATTGTTATTATAGCTTAAATTAATCTAGCTCCAAAACTCGTGGACCGCCGCCGCATGATCAATGACAGGAAATGCCTCATCATTTATATATTTTATTTATATGATCGTGCAGGTGTCCGTGCACTAAACGACTCACTGAAAAACCACCACAATAAATTCATGCCAAGGCCCCTGTGTCCAAATCCTACATCCTACACCTTCTGCACAATATAGTTGCCAAACTGATCATGATCACAAGCCTCTTTATCACTTCTTGTTACACACACACAGTAGTGTGACTGAAAGTAAAGATACGTATGTTAATCATGATCAACCATCATTTCTGTCCTGTTCACCTAAAAGCAATATGACTATGTTCATCACAAGCCACCAACACTTTTGTTGTTTACAACATCAAGCAGCGCCCCTACAGTCATAGGAGAGGCCGTATTGTTCTCAAAGGGCTTTTCCCCATGAGCCCAGGCTGCTAAAAAGGCCAACACCCCCAAGTCACGGACGATCACCCGTGGGTACACACACAGCTGCTGGTCCAATTCATCCGGGCCCGGCAGATCAGGAGTATCGGCGCTGCAGGCGGCGCTAAACATCGACGGGGGGCCGCTCCCACTCCTTTCCTCAAACACGATGGACAGAGGCAAGACAGAACACAGCAGGGAATGCTCTGGCGTGCGTGAGGTGCTGTTGCTGTGCCCGTGGCATTGCTGCGTGTGGGGGGTGGGGTGATCTGACGAGGAGCCCATCAGTGCCTGCTGGGAGGCAGCAGCCATGAGAGCCTCCTCGCATTGTGAGCCACCCCCGTTGCAGATAGCTGCTTCCGCTCTCCCGCCTTGTCGCTGCATGTTTGACTGATCCATAAAGACGGGGGGAGTAAACAGGCCTGGGGGCAGGGCTGGATCTTGCACGGACATCTGGGAGCTACAAAGGAGGTGATCTAAGCCGCACTCCCAGTGCTGCTGGACCTGCTGCTGCTGCTGCTGCTGTTGCACTGTGTGTTGCCACACCGCAGCCCTGCAAGGTGGCAGAGACTTGCATTTTGCGTTTTACAGCATTTGCTTGTGCGATGAAGCGTGTAAGTGAGAATAGGCGCTCCTTTGCCATTAAAGCACAGGAAATCATAGGAATTCATATGAACACTTCATAGAAGAGTGTACTGAGGTACCAATTTTGATTTGCAATTGTAAGGATCAGACTGTATGCAGATATGCCAATTCTTGTATTTTGTAGGGTGTGCAGCGAAAAGCTCACACAAGTAAACCTAGGTAGGCACACAAAGCTTACACAATTCATATGTTGTGAAGGGCGTGCAGGAAAAAGCTCACCTAAGTAAACCCAGGCAGGCACTTACCTGCAGGCTTCTTTCATACGCGGCAAATGTGCGTCCAATATGCCTGCCCTTGCCAAACATGCACTGAGTGCGTGCACCCATTTGTCCAAGACCTGTGCATTTACCAGAAAAAGAACCTCCACGTTATATGTGCAAGTATGATCAGCCACGTCCATACATGTACACCGTTATTGACTGTAAGCTTTGATATTCAATTTAGTCTGAATTAGAGGGTATTACATAGATCAAAGGGAGATGGCAAACTCCCTTTTACACGGACGAAGGAAAAACGAGAGAAGAAAACATGAAGGGGGGCAACCAGAAAGGAAGGTTTAAGCTCAAGAGAGGCAGGCCGATAGAGGGAGAAAACAGGAGACATGACACAGAAGAAAACCAGAAAAGAAGATTGCACTGGAATCTACGCGTCAGCACAAAAGTGCGCCGATATGAAATAGAGGAGCAATCAATTTGCTTTGTCATGTACAAGCTTAGAAATACAGCTTTGGCTAACCCTCTTTACCAATGCAGCATTGCTGCGGCCTTTTGCACGCGCAAGTTATGTGACCAGAAGGGGGCGCGTTTACCCTGAACATCTGACCGGCACCTCCACCTCTAATTTGCATGCACCACTGGTCTGGTCAAAGTGCTTTTGCACCGCACAGGCTGTGGCATGGCAAGCAGAAGGTGGCACCTCCAACCCGTTAGGGTTCTTTCTGTATATATTGCATGTGCTCACCTTACCTGTTTCTTTGTGGGGATGACATGCTAGCTGACTAGGATCCTTGTGCATTTGCTGAGGGCCCATTTACAGGGTTAGCCCAAACCGTATATGTACACCGTAAATGACCGTATGTACGGTGATTTCACCGCCAAAAATACCATATGTACACCGTATATACGTGTGTATGTATGGCTTTGGCCAACCCTACCCATTAACTGTTTGTTACCTGTGGTGGGTCCATCAAAAGCGGCAGCAGGCTACTGCTAGGACGGTCCACTGCTGCCCTCAGAGCAGCAGCCACCCAAGAGCCCTCTGTACTGGCTGAGCCTACTCAAGTGTTGTGCATGTGCACAAGTTGGTATGTGTGTTGCATGTAATTTATGACACAGATGCGTCGATGCACCAAGATATGTGCGTACCTCTCAAACATGTACATGTATATTTAAACTTGTACGCTGAACCTGAACCATAGGCACGCCCGCGAGTTCCGCCACCGCATTTTCTTCTTGCATCTTGCTACAAATAAAAAGCACATATGCATACACGTACGCACACATACACACACATGTGCACAGCACAAACCCAAAGGTATGCACACGCACACACACATGCACACACACGCGCACACTGCACACACACACATTTTAACACCTGCAAAACGTAACACGAGTAGCAGGCTCGGCAGCATCCTGGCAAGAAGGGGCGCACTTGTACGACTGGGGTCACTGCAGTGCACATTGTTGTTTTTATGCTTACTGTTTTTAGTTCATGTCAGAAAGAGAAGGAGATACAAGAAGGTAGGAAAGTATTGTCAAGAGGAAAATGCTTAGTCTTTCAGAATGACTCCACTCAAAAAGGAACAAGAACACTTGCCTGCTCATGGCACGTGCGCTGCTGGTGTAGCTTGAGTAGAGTGATGCAAGGTGGGTGAGGGCGGCAGACAAAAGTTCAGGTCCCCAGCTGCCGCCCTGCTGTGGATGCGCTCCCAGATCGCTGCACAGGCCCAGCAAGCCACTATCCCTGGAGGTTACAGAGATAGGTGTGTACAGGGTATCTTCATTTAAAAAATGAACATACAAGCATGAGAAAAGGTGCACGTTTCATGGTTTTTCGTGAGGGGTGAGCAAGGGACATCTCTAGATAGGAAGCACATACACATGCAGGCCCAGTTAGCCACAGCCCCTTGAGCTCACGGGGGAAGTGTACACTAAAGCGTACAATTTGAGACTGTAGTCAAGTCGTTTACATATGGTTGCCTCCTTGACGCAACCCTCCAAGTTTGATTACATTTGCATCGTGAGATGGCGGCGGAATATTTACAAGTGTACTCACAACTGCTAAGAAACTAGGTCCTCACAACTACACAGAATACAGAAGGAAAAGGCAGGAGATTTAAACTCAAACTAAGAAGGAATAGCAGTTGTGAGGAATAAGTAAATAAGAAGATGGAGAAGCTTGAGAGGAACACAGATAAGAAGCAAGATTGATATGAGTGATATCACATTGCTTCACACCAAGAACTGGAGTTCAACTTTTACACACTGAAATCAGCAGATCACTGCAGCATTTTAGGCTGTAAGGACGATGTGAAGCATCAAAAGGCCCAAAAGAAGACTTTGCTTAGGTAATAGCAGTTGTAGTGGTGCACCCAGAATGAGGAAAAGAACAAAGTCGGAATCTAAACGACTCTCTTTGGGGTTCTGGCTGTTGTGAGCTGTGCTTAGTGTCAGCCTCTCTTGTGCACTAACTCATTTCTCAGTATAAATTCCAGCCTGTCTTGTGCTCACACTAATTCATTTCTCGGAGTAAATTCCAGCCTGGCTTGTGCACAAGCTTTCTCAATTCTCAGTATAAATTTCAGCCTTTCTTGTGCACACACTAATTCATTTCTCGGTGTAAATTCCAGCCTTACTATGCATGTTAATTCATGCCCTGCATGGATATTTTTGGGAACCGTTTTAAGATAGCTTGGGAAATGGGCCCCGTGTGGGTGATAGCCCAAAAGCTATTATAGAAAGCAAAAACAGCAGGACATTACGTGTGACTCGGTTGCGGGCACCTTAGCAGCCTTACCTCCTTATACACGCTGGGTACGGTATCCGATACTAGATACTAGCACAACCATCTTGTCTTGCTATTTGTCCTCTCAAATGCGGTGGAGTCAAGGAGTTTCGAAGACAAGTACTATAGTCCTTGCTGTCTTTGTACATTCTTTTTTTATTAAATCAAGGCTGGTCTGGATTGTTTTGAATGATGTTCCACGTGACAGTACAGATTGCACAGACATACGGCACCACCAATGATAAAAGAGTCCTAACTATACACATCATAGATCATCTAAGATAATAGCTACACGCATTAACGTTATGATACAGGGATCCTACCTAATATGTGGGTGAGCATCGACGGCGGCATTTTGAAGTTGCATCAGGAGAGCACCTGCACAAGGGTGGGTAAAAGAGGGAGCTTATTGCTAGAGCAGGTGACAGCTTTGTCCACACCAAAGGTGGTGATTAGTTTTAGTTATAAGTTATAACTAACTGGCGGGTGGAAAAAGGAGGTAGCCATGGCAAGCGACAGCATTGCAGACACCAAAGGTGGTATTTCTTTTTTACACACTACTGGCAGGCGGAAAAGGGAGCCAGCTTTAGCAAGCGACAGCATTGTACAAACCAGAGGTGGTGGTTTTTTTGAACAATACTGGTGGGCGGAAAAGGAAGCTAGCAACAGCACCTGCTCATACTTCAGCACTTTTTGAACTCGTACTTCATAGCCATCTGCCCATACTTCATAGCCACCTCATACTTCATAGCCACCTGCTCAAGCTTCAGCACGCTCTTTGAACCACAAAAGCACTGCCAGGGGGTTGGAGTAGATGTGCAGCATGACTGCCCGTAGCCCACTCGATACATTTTCCTTTCATAAGCCTCCACTTCACCTTCACTGTTAAGCCCCTGCTAACAACACCCTTCAATGCTAAGCCCCTGCTAACAACACCCTTCAATGCTAAGCCCCTGCTAACAACACCCTTCAATGCTAAGGCCCTGCTAACAACACCCTTCAACAAGAAGCCCCTGCTAACAACACCCTTCAATACTAAGCCCCTGCTAACAACACCCTTCACTGCTAAGCCCCTGCTAACAACACCCTTCAACAAGAAGCCCCTGCTAACAACACCCTTCAATGCTAAGCCCCTGCTAACAACACCCTTCAACAAGAAGCCCCTGCTAACAACACCCTTCAATACTAAGCCCATGCTAACAACACCCTTCAATGCTAAGCCCCTGCTAACAACACCCTTCAATGCTAAGCCCCTGCTAACAACACCCTTCAATAAGAAGCCCCTGCTAACAATACCACTTCCCAACCTGGAGGGCCAACTCCCGTCTGACCCTCAGCAGCACCCCCTGCCCACAACACGGTCAGCAGGTTTGCTTTTGCAGATCCCCCATGCAAGAAGGTGGCTGAAAGCAGAGGGATGACGAGTTCTGGCTGCAGGAGGGGAGGAGGGGGGGCCTGGAGTGTATCGGTTTCAGTAGGATCTGGTATGAGATCAGGAAGATGGCCGCAGCAGGGTGCAAGTAATGGCTGCAGAAAGGGAGCGGGGAGAGGAGGGTTCGACAGAGGCTGAGATGTGACAAGATGTGACAAAATCGGTATCCAATTTTATTCCGAGCAAAATGTGTCCTTTTTCGTGCCGGGGGTTGTTGGCAATTATTGGCTGCATAAAAGGGGAGGGGAAGCAGATCATAAGGTATGAAAGCAGGTGTACGCAGTAAGGTGAGAGGAGGTGTACGCAGGCAAATAAATGATAACAAAGGCTCGCTGAGCCTGCTCAGTCCTGGCAGAGGCGTGCCCACTATGAGAGGAAACAAGAATGAGCACGGTGCAAATTGGGTTTGTTGTAGAAGGAAATCCAATCCAAGCAGGCAAGCAGGGAAATAAATAGATCAAGATGTAGAAATTCCAGACATACTGGAAAGGAGAGAAGGTTGGAAATTGCGAAACAAGTTACTTATCAGTAACAGCATATCCATGATTTGCGCATTCCAACTTGGCTTGTCTAATCTCAGATCTCTTTGTTTGCACGTAGGTGCTCATCACTCCCTTCTACTCTTCTGCTTCTACCTGCACTTGTGCCTCAGGCAGAACATGCATGGCCCGCATCAAGCACATGCATGCGTGCAATTGCAGTGCTGCACCCCGCACCGCCGTCAGAGAACCGTCAGCACACTGCTGCTGCTGCTGCTGCTGCTGCTGCTGCTGCTGCTGTAAATTCTGCTGCTGATGATGATGGTGCTGCTTCTGGTGTTGTTGCTGCTGCTTCTGCCTCTGATCATGCCCTTCCTGTTGTGCCTGTGACCCTTGTGCCACACCATGTGGCTGCAGGCTTCTTTCGCCTCCCCCCACCCCTCCTTCCTTCTCTGAACTGGTGGGCACACTGGGCTGCACAAGCAGGTGAGCCAGTATATGAGCACTGCCATGGGTTTGGACTGTGTGCAACAAGTTGGCGGCTGCCTCAATAAGTGTTCCTGAGGTGTCGGTGCATGCCTGGGCAGAGGAGTGTGGGGTGGGGTGCAGTCTCAGTGACAGCCACACAAACTATCTTGGAATTTGCTTGCAGTACGTGCTACCATTAGAAGGTCCCTCAAGGTATAAGTGCATGCCTGTGCAGAGGAGTGTGGGGTACAATTCTTAGAGGTAATTGTATGAACTGCCTGGAGTAGACTGGGGAAGCCTCTAGCAACCCCCCCCCCGGGGCCCCCCCCCAAATTACAAGCCCTATTCCAGATAATGAGGGACCTTCAAATGCGTGCATGTGTGTTGGACATGTGTTGTATTTCAGACATGACTCTGATTGAGATCGTTACACAAATCTATGCAAAGGGGCGGATTTGGACGTATGTCAGGGTGCCCTATACTGATTGTTTAATGCACTGGATGCGAACAATTTAGGCTTGCAAATTAAAGCACAATACGGCATGTGTGAGCATGATTTGTGCACCACATGCCTTACAAGGCCAGCCCAGACAACTTGTTAGTAAGGATGAAGTACGTTGTCAACTCATTCAAATGCTACTCACAAACAAAGTGACCAGAACAACTAGGTCCAGATAGGCTGCCAGCATGGAGGTACTCAAGCTACCGAGGAGGTGGCCCTGTCTCACTTTGGCCTCAAGCATGTGAGGGCACAAGCGGGTGGTGCAAGCGACAATCTCCTGTATGTGTTTGTGTGTTTATTTGTGAGAACTACAGGTAGGCAGAACGAGTGGTGTGCAGGGACACCATACTAACAGAAGTAAGACACTTGAGGTTTGCAAGTGCGGGGTATTGCTAAAGGAGGGACGAAACATTGCATCTAAAGATATTGGTTACAGTCTGACAAAAGTCAGGAATGACAGCTGGATTGCTTCAACAAAGTGCTTATTGCAAAAACAAAAGAAACGAAATGCACGTGACGCAGACATCAAGGCATGGTACACAGCAGACAACCACGATGCTGGTTAGCATAATGACTACAAGCAACAGCAGCCTCCTTTGATCGCTGGCTTTCCTATTTTAACCTTTTATCACGCATATTGTGGAGCAGCCAATTGCGCTTCAAACCAATAAACTTACGCATACTTAAAGTTACTAGCCAGCTTAAAACCAGTAGGTAGGCCTGGATGTGGCCTGAAACTTCAATATCCCCCTGCAAGCCCATACACCAAAACCCCTCCTTCAAAATCTAAACCTCTGCTCTGCCTGCTCTACCTGTACTTCCTACCCCGCAGGTAACGCATACGTCCAACCTGCTCAGGAAATTACAACATCCTCTTAATGTAATATGAGAGTGTGAATTCTTCTTCCGAGTGGGTTGGGTTATACAAGATCCATGGGTCCCTATGGATCTCGTTGCAACCCAAACCTCACGGAAGTAGAGTTATTGGCGACCAAAGTTCCAATGTCATTCCTCCTCACTCAATTATAGAGCAATGTCCCCCCACCCCCCTGGGCAATGTTATTGTGCAACCTGGTGCAACTGTGATCAATACGAACCAGCCTGGATTGAAACTTATAACCACAACTACCGCGTCAGAAAAGAAAAACTACGCAGGCAGTGAAAGCCACTCCCCACATTAATTAAGGAAAAGGAGCCACTTTAGTACCGAGTACCGTAAAGCTCCTCCACCGCAAAAAGGAAAGGAAAGATCAATGGGGATCAAGAGGGTTGCAGGCTTGGCCTGAAACCGGATCCTGATGAGAGTTGATAATAGTACTGGAAAGGGCACGTCTAGTATGGACAAGTTTAGCAGCAAAGTTCACGGAGTGCACATGGAGCTTGGAGGCAAGCTTCTTTACTCTTTGAGAATCAAGACCCAGTTCCTTGAAAGGCTTCAGAGTGTGAGTGTTGTAGATGGTGCCACCCACTCCCAAATTTGTTTTAAAAGGTCGATGTGGAGAGTAACGAAGGCTCCTTGGAGAATGTTGCAGAGGTTTTTGTGCTGTTCCTTTGCGGCGTTCAGCTGGTTCTGATGCCTGGTGTCCTCACAATACTTAATCTCGACGAGGTGGATGTCACACCGAGTCTTGTTGAGATCTTTTGGTTGGTGCTGTCTGGGGTTGGTGGCTCTACTGGTGGCTGGCGGTGCTGCTGGGAAGCTCCCAGTCTCCCTCAAATGCCCCCTGCCACTCCGAAGAACCCACCCCCCTACAGTAGTTTGTTGTTTTTGTGTTTTTGCAGTGATGGGAGTAACCAGCACAAAATCTGGGCGGCTGGAGGTACATCTGTCTTTATCTGAGAAGCGGGGTGGGAAGAGCCATTTGGGAACTATTCTACTTTCAGCTGTTTCAGGAATCTGGAGATTTTGCATAGTCATCCGTTTGTTGCTGCCTATATCCATGGAGACAATGCATGATCCTAAGGAGCCTGTCTTTCTGATAGCCTTAAGGATCTGCCACGCAGTAAATTTTTGAGTCCCCTATAAATGCTCTGCTATAGTGGCCTGCCATTTTAAACCGCCACGTCTAAGCCTCACCACTCACCTGCAGCGCTGCAGCACCTGAGCACCCCTCCATCTGCCCTTCCGCCCCATCTGCACTGCCCGTTTCAGCGGTGAAGCATCCCTCAGCGCCGGCATCCCTTTGAAGCAGCGCACTTGTACAGGCAATGCCATCACGGGCAGTGCTGCTGCTTGCAGTCCTGTGTCTGTGCCTGCCACGACATTTGTGTACATCATGTTCATACTGTGTACATCATGTTCATACTGTGTCTGTGCCTGCCACAACATTTGTGTACGTCATGTTCATACTGTTGTGAGGTGGTGGCCAGGAACGTCAGGTCGATTTTGCTGCTGAAAAAGAGAAGGAAACACTACGCCACCACAATAGTAAAGGGAAAGGAGCCAATTTGGTACCATAAAACTCCGCCGCAAAAAAGAAAAGATCAATGGGGATTAAGAGGGTTGCAGGCTTGACCTGAAATTGTCTCCTGGTGAGAGTTGATAATAGTGCCGGAAAGGGCACGTCTGGTATGGACAAGTTTGGCAGCGTAATTAAGAGAGTGCACATTGAACTTGGAAGCAAGTTTTTAAATCTTTGGGAATCAAGACCCAGATCCTTAAAAGGCTCCAGCATGTGATTGTTGTAGATGGTGCAACCCACTCCCAAAAGGATGGTGTGGAGGGTAACGGAGGCTCCTTGAAGGATGGAGCAGAGGCCTTCGTGCTGTTCCTGTGCGGCGCTCAGCTGTTTCTGCGGTTTAATATCCTCACAGTACTTGATCTCGATAAGGTAAATGTCACATTGGATAATGCTGAGACCTTTGGGTCGGTGTTGTCTGGAGAAGGTGGATCTGCTGGGAGCTCTTGAGCAGAAGAGCTCCCATTCTCCCTCAGTTGCCCCCTGCCACTCCTAAGAACCCACCCCCTTCATTACTAGTCTGTTGCCTTTTTGTTCTGGCGGAGATGGTCCCATCTCAACCAGTACAGCGTACAGCATCCAAACGGCTGGAGATGAACCATTATTGTCTGGGAAGCGGGGTGAAAAGAGCCACTTTGGTATCATCCTAGTTTCAGCTGTATTGGGATTCTGAAGATTATGCATAGCCAGCCGTTCGCCTATATCCATGCAGACATAACAGGATCCTAGGGAGCCTGTTTTGCTGATGGCTTTAACAATCATGCTGCATGCTAAGTTGTGTGTCTCAGTGATCATATTTCTTGTTTATGTGTGTTGGCATCCAGAAAGGATACGCAGGGCACTGTCTAGTTGAGGGCACAGGGGGCAAGTCAGGCTAATCGAGCGCTAAACCATACCGCATGCTTTTGGTTGCACAGGGTTCCTGTTCTGTACTTCATAATGATCCACTTGGTTTAAACAGAGGGACTTAGGATGCTGTTAGGTAAGTGTTGCTAGCGGCTCTATTGGCAGTGCCATTTTTGATAAGGGTCTGGTAGTATTCATGGTAGTTTGCTACGGTATCGGTATTTCCTATTTCGTGTGGGGGGGTGCATGATTGCTTGCAAGGCGTCTTGGTATTTGGATAGGTACCGAAACTGCTTTACATCCACAGAGCGTCAGGCCAATTCGCTGCTGCCTCACACCCACCAAACATCAGGCCTCACTGCTGCTGCTTCTAAGGGTACAATCTAATAAATTAACTAATAAACACAACTTCAGCCGACATACGCGACCCATTTCAGGGTCATAACTAGTCTATTGCCTAGCAATAAAGGCATATTAGGGCGTTGCACCTTTTTGAAATCGGCTGCTGATGAGTAAAAACCTAAAATGTGCAATGTGTTGTAGATACCGTACTGCGCTTGGTTGTTTTGCGAGTAATTAAATAATTATTATGGCCCCTCGCAATAAATCAAGCCGAAAAAGAATTAAAAAGTTTGGACCTCGCAAAACTTTGACTTTAAAAAGGCCATTTTTTGGCAGGAACCTGCAGGTCTTGGGTTCGACCCTACCAAAATACACTTTTTGCTTTTCGCCCCGACCTTTTTGCTGTTTCAACTGCGGGTGACGGAAGGATTCCAAATCTTCTAATGGATGTAGGCACTGAACAGAGAGGAGAGCACAGGAAAAGCTTGCAAAGTTCGCAAAATACCTTAACTTCTGAGGGAGCCTCGCAAAGCTTAATGCTCGCAAATCAATTATTGAAATTATTTTGGCACCTCGCAATAAGTAGGCCTCGCAATACTAAGAGCGCAGTACGGTAGACGGTATCAAAAAGTTCTGACACTGCCCGAGTTTGTTTTCTGCTCTTCTTTTAACGGCTGCTGAGTTTCCTGACCCAGAAATTTTACGCCGGTTACCTAAATTTTGTCCCCGCCATCAATGGTAGCTCTGGGTGCCCCACACGTGATACCATTGTACTGCAGGAAGGCACATACTTGGTGGCTAGCCATATCTGGGTTTCTGAGCCATTTCTGACTAGTCGTACCTGGCTAGTCGTACCTGGCTAATCATACCTGGGTTTCTGGACCATTTAAACAGACTTTTGGCCTACGATTTAGCACCTGTTACTGAGATAAAAGCATATCCACACATCCTACCTCCCAGGCAATCTATACCAGCCCACATCACCAGCATATCTCATACCTGCAACACAGATCAGAGCCTGCCCACACCACCAGGTGTTGCATCAGGCGCAGCAGCTTTGCCACACACAACACAGAGGTGTGGCTCATGCAACCACGGTGCTGTAGGAGCTGGCGGCTACAGAACTCAAGGATGCCATGCTCATACAAGACTGCAGATGCCTGCAGCACAGTGTACAGCAATTGGTAGTGGTTGTAGCAATCAGAACATACACTTTGTGTTGTGCAATTCAAGTGTGCAGAAGTCCAGAACACGATGCTTGTACATAACTGCAGGTGCCGGCAGAAAGCCACCGCAAAGTAGTGGCGGCGATTTGAAATCCACTGTGTGTATGTATGTGCAAACCGCAGGATACAGGACTGCAAACATAATCCAAATGTGTATGTGTGTATGTGTGAGTGTTTGTCCAAAACGCAAGGATCACAAGTTCATACAGGCAGCAGGTATTGGTGTAAGGTCTATAGAACATAACTAAACATGTATTGGAAATTTCCTCCGTGCGAAAAATACAGCTTTCGGCTTGAGTGCATGGCAACACGATTTCCACAGAATGTTTTACTAGTAACCATGCAGATCAATTAAAGGGCCTCTCAGTCCAGGCATTGTGCCGACCCACAAGAGATTATAGATCTATTGTCCTGCCCATTTGGGATAATGGCATACCTGGGGTGATCTTTGGTGCTGCCATGCAGACACCTATCGACCATTTGCCTCAACCAGCCGACAGCCAAATGCTGTGGCGTCGATGCACGGTAGAATGATTCACAAAACCTTTTTAACTGACATACCTGGGGCACACTATGGTGCTGCCATGCCACCACGAGATCCAGCACGGCTGCTAAGGAATGTGTGTCTCCTGATGCCTCACAGTGATGGAGCAGTGTGAGCAGGATGGAGGCCTGAAAATATGCATGCAAAACACAAATCATAAAAAGCCTGCCAGCACAGAAGTGTGGGTCTCCTGTTGCGTCACACTGATGGAGCATCGTAAGCAGGAGGGCGGCCTGTGGAAAGACAGGGCAAAAACAAAAAACAATTTGTTTTCTATGGATATGCGATATGCGTGTTGTTGGGAAGACTTCAACAGATAGTAGGGCATTTTGCAAGAAGTAGACGCTTATGTTTATCACATTGTTGGAGCACCGCGAGAAAGACAGGGCAAATTGCGTGGTGTTCGCTGAGTTGAACAGGTAGAGGCAATTTGATGATCTGGGTCTCATGCTTGGTTCAGACATTGACACGCTCGCTCATACATACCCCCAAACACTCACAAGATGGGGCTGAGCCTCGTGCACCATACAAGTGGAGGAAAAAACAAAGGGAGAAAGCTGTATGTACTCACAAGATGGGGCTGAGCCTCTAGCACCGTACAAAGGTAGGCATGCACGTGCTGCCGAGTGGTGAGGCTGACTTGTGAGGCGTCCAAAAGCCACTGCTGCAGGGCCCCAGCCGCAATGCTGCGGTGCAGAACAAAGGATCAGTCGCTTTGGCGGGCCTGTGCCACCATGGCTTGAGCAAGCATGAGCTCTGTATGCTTGCCGAGTTGTGTCATTGCTTCTTAGTGAACCCGAACTTGTTGCCACCATCTCTTTGCATGTTGAGGCACGTCAGTGCTTTTTGAGAAGCCCAACTGACTACCACCATTTCTTTCATTTTGTAACTTATGTCAGCGCATTTGCCATGGTTTGGTACTGAAGCGAGATGTGCATGAGGGTGATCTGGTGTGCAATACAATCAAGCCTGGTCACCAGCCTGCTTGATATACAGCTTAGCTGCCGCACATCATTATATGCCTGGTCACCAGCCTGCCTAAAATACAGCTTAGCTGCCGCACATCATTATATAACACACACCCTATTAAACCCAAGCCTCGCGACTTGCCAAAACTAGAGCAGGTATGTACTGTGTCGCCAAATCCTGCGCAGGCAATGCAGTCAACAGGCCCACCTGTTAAGATCGTGACAATGGGCTAACACCCAATTTGCCAGCCTGCCGCCCAGCTCCATGCAGGCTGGTTGCAGCTGCACGTGCTGCTGCACTGCTGCTGCCAGCTGGCACGGCACAGCAACAGGATACAATTGCACATGAGAAGTCATGTCCTCTGCCTGTCACGCACGCACGTGCATTGCGTGTGTGTGACTGTGTGCATGTGAGTGTCATTCAGCAACTAGGAGCACAAGTGTTTTGCTGACCGCTAATGTCAGCTGGCACGGCACAGCAGATGGATCCAATTGCACGTTGCGGGCTGCATACTCTGTCACACATGTGTGTTATGTTTGTGTATGACCATACTGTGCACGTGCATAACAGTAGAAATTATTGCAGCAGAGAGAGGGGAGGCAACAGAAGGCTAGTGCACTTGGGAAGCAGCAAACTGTCACCTGTTGCGTAAGCATCAGAAATTGGGCAAGAGAGTCAGTTGTAATTACATGTGATGAATCAGTGAAGCAGATTGGTACATTCAAGTGCAGCGCACACCGATTTATTTTACTTGTTTAAACGGAATAAGGAGTGGAGTAAGTGCATTTGCTGCTTTTTATTGCTCTCTGCAAATCAGAAAGGCGGCACAAGACCGTAGTATGCTGAAAAAACAGACAAAGCAGTAATACAGAAGGCCATAATAGCTGACAACCAAAAGTTTCGACGTCCTGGAAGCATGTCGCTATTTAGCATATTGAAGCACCTCAGGAACTAATTAAGTGAGTACATACCATGATGTACAGATGTATGGCCCCATCCATTATAGACGAGTCTTCTGGGCCGCTCACAGGGGAACAGCTCGCACAAATCGTCATAGCAGCCTGTGGGAAGGAGTAAGCCTCTGAATATGTTCTTGAAAGTATTCACTTCCTGGACAACTTCCTGTTGTTAAAGTAACAAACCACACTGGCATGCCGCAGCATGAAAAGAAAAAAAGGAAAGGAAAAGACAACAATCCGCAAGCAGTAGAAAGTACCTAAAAAATACTCCCCACGTTAATATAGGAAAGGAGCCACTGCATGCCACAAGGGCAGTTACAACTCATGAAACAATTTTAGAGACGAAAAAACTGGCAGAAGGAGGCTGTTAAAAATAATTCCTGACGGTCACGTTCACATTTTAGGCCTCCAATGATCCC